>Ga0209373_10001937_pt1 | contig 22372 bp, 18 predicted proteins | sample Higcelweek5metaG_FD_187173 | JGI IMG/M metagenome (GOLD analysis project Ga0209373, IMG submission 187173) | Freshwater pond sediment microbial communities from the University of Edinburgh, under environmental carbon perturbations - High... | ecosystem: Environmental > Aquatic > Freshwater >... | reverse complement strand
GGCTGCAGGCGCACAAAACCATCGTCGAGATGAACCACTGTCTTTTTCGAATTGAGGTTAGGCGCCACTCTATCCGCACCCGATTCAAAATAACAGAATTTTTTGTCTTCAGGATCGTAAAGTCCGTATTTATAATGGGTATCTCCCTGCGCCTTGCTCAGGTCAATTTCGGTTTGCCAATAACCATCATTTGTTTTTCGGAGCAGCACAGGATGAGCAGTAGACCACTCGCCCATGCTTTTGCTGTTGCCCACTACACAAATCGACTGATTGCGGGGAATAAGCGGCGCTTTTACCCTGAAGATATGCGTATATTTCGAGTTTTCGGCAGGCGATTCTGCTTCATGTTCGTCGCGCAACAGGACTTGGGCAAACGGAGCTGTAAGGAAAGTATTTTCGATAAAAACAGGCGAGTTCCACTGATCGAAACAGAAAAAATGATCTGCCACAGGTTTATCGATGTCAATATTTCTGTCATCGCCACATTCATGCGTATATTGAGCGTTTTTTTCGTTGAATATAATGTATTTATATTTGAAATTGAAGGGCTCGTTGGTGTTTAGCTTTACATCTATTTCGCCCACCCAGTCGCCGCCATTTTTATATTGAAGCGATAAGGATTTTGATAGTTCGCCATTACCAAGTTCAGGCAGATTACCCGAAATCAGCAAGCGCTGGCCCCACTGAGTGAAATAGGATATTTTAAAGTGTATCTTCATAGCGTGTTGTATTTTAGTCAATTATAAGATTAACCTTAGAAACGTAAATCAAAAGTACTTTTATTTATACAAATATAAATTCCATGCGATTAGAAATATGCAATATTTGATTACAAACGTTTGCGGAACATTCAAAACGGGAGTCAAGAACGGGAAGAAAGTGCTTCATTTTCGAAGGACCGGAGCACTTTCGGCTTCAGCTAACGGGGATATTTTTACCGCATATTTATACCAATAAATATTCATTCAACTTTTAGGTTTTTTTCTATTACATTTTAAAATATATTTCCGTACTTTTGCAGAAAATTCTGTAAAACTAAAAACAGATCCATTCTATGACAGCATCTAATGCTCCTTTCAAGATTTTTTCAGGCACAAACAGCAGATACTTAGCCGAAAAAATCTGTAAAAGTTTAGATTGTCCGCTTGGAAAGATGAAAATCGAGCACTTCTCCGACGGAGAGTTTTCGGTTTCTTTCGAAGAATCAATTCGCGGACAATACATTTATTTGGTTCAATCCACTTTCCCCAACTCCGACAATTTAATGGAATTACTATTGATGATTGATGCAGCCAAAAGAGCATCGGCCTACAAGGTGATTGCCGTAATTCCTTATTATGGATGGGCGCGACAGGACAGGAAGGACAAACCACGTGTATCAATAGGTGCTAAATTAATAGCCGACATGCTCAGTGTGGCAGGTGTGGACCGTATTATCACCATGGATCTCCACGCCGACCAGATCCAGGGATTTTTCAACATTCCGGTGGATCACCTGTATGCTTCTACCATTTTTGTACCTTACATTAAATCGCTGAAGCTTAAAAATCTTGTGATCGCTTCGCCGGATGTGGGTGGAACAAAACGTGCCGGATCGTACGCCAAGCACTTGGATGTACCTATGGTGCTGGGACACAAAACCCGTGAAAAAGCAAATATTGTGAGCGAAATGCGTATTATCGGGGATGTAAAAGGGAAAGATGTAATTATAGTGGACGATATGGCCGATACGGCAGGAACGCTTTGCAAAGCCGCCAACCTGATTATGGACAACGGCGCCGACAGTGTAAGGGCCATTGTTTCACATGGTGTAATGTCGGGAGCAGCCATCGATAATATCATGGGCTCGTCGCTTACCGAAATTGCCTTTACCGATTCTATTCCTTTCGATTGCGGCAGATGTTCGAAAGTAAGAATTCTGACGATTGCCGATATGTTTGCCGATACTATTTTCCGCGTTCAGGAACATAAATCAATCAGCGAACAATACCTGCTGTAATTACCGCATAAAAAGTTATACAAAACTTATATACAAACAAAGACTCCCGACTGGATATTCAGCTGGGAGTCTTTGTTTTGTTTGCTTTTTTATCGTTAATTGTGCACAGTAAATAATCTGAGCAAATTAGATTTACAAGCACTATATAAGTACATAAAAAACTCCCGTTTGAATAGCTTCAAACGGGAGTTCCTTTTATCTGAAAACGATCAGTTTTATTTCACATCGTTCAAATTGCGAACAATAAGTTGATAGGTAGCAGCCGTTGCAGTAGAGTACTGACCGACAATTCCTGTCACCGATTTTACTCCGGTAGGAATTGTTTCTGCTTTAAATGTAGCATATTTTGTAACATACACCACAAGTTCATCGGTGCCGCTTGTTATTTTATTATTCTGACCTGCAGCTGTACCCGAATACCATGTTCCGCCAGCAGCAGATGTGAGCGTTCCGCTAACAGTTACCAATCTCGATTCGTAGGAAGCATAGTTGGCACGTATGTCGGCAATTGTTGTTGCTTTAGGAGTAACAACGATATCAGAGGCAATTTTACGAGTCTTTAAATTCGGTACATTGTTCAGCTGAATTGCCAATCCATATTGGTTTAGTTCAAGACCTTCCAATGCAATTTCAATTTTATCGCCCATATTATAGGTGGTGTTGTCAGCAGTAAGTCGAACCATAATACCTGCCGAATTATCGGCCGAAGCAATTGTAAGGTTTTTCAGCGAACCGCTGTTTCCACCCACAAGATCGGTAATCACAACACCCACAATTTTCTTTTTGTCGGTAATCGTTTTCATAGCGCCTGTCCATTGAGCTCTTAAGTCGGCAATCGACATTTCGGGAACACCAAAATCACCAGCTGCAGGAGGTTCGATGCCTGTATTGGCAGCAACAAACCAGTAAGCACTTGCGTTTTTAACTCCGGGGAAAGTATTGTACTTCATTATATCGCCATAAACCAAAATCTCTTTTCCAAAGTTAGCTGGAGTTGTTTTAAGTCCTAAAGCAGTGCGTACAGCTCCGGCAGGTAATTGGATCGACAACATTTTGGTTTTGTCCGTTTCGGTAGCGCTTGCAGCGAGCATTATATTTACGTCATCGGTAAATGGAGCAGTTGCTTCTACGATAGCAGGATTTGGAGTACTGTTATAATATCCTACAATAAATCCTTTGGTCCAAACACCGGTTTTCACGGCTTCGGTAGTACTTGTCGGGTTTAAAATCATCACATCGGCTACCGAATAAGGTTTGGTTTTAGTTCCGTCGCCTGTTACAGTAGGATCTGGCTCAACTGTAGCTTCACCAGCTTCCACCTTGAAGTTTTTCAATTCCCAGGTTCCGGCTTTTGTAGCTGTTGAGATATATTTAAATGCAATTTTGATTTTTTTACCTGCATAAGCAGTTAAACTAATTTCGCCCGATGAAGTCAGCGTCCAGTCAGCAGCATTTACAAATGCTTTGGTGGGCAACTGTGTCCATGTGGCTGTTGAAGGAAGCCCTGTCACATAATTAGAAGACACCCAAATGGTAGCTTCGTTTTTTACGTCGGCAAAATAACGGGCAACATGATCGAAAGAAAGTTTAGCCGCAGTTACACCTACTAAACTAATTTCGGGAGAAATAAGCCAGTCTTCGTTGGCATTGTTTACAGTAGCCACATATCCTGTAATCATAGCATATTTATGCGTATCGTATGCCCACACCTGATCGCCACTAACACTCTGTGTAGTAAACTTGCCAAGATTAGTTTCAAAGGTTTCAGAATAGGGTAATGTAATGCTCGTATCCGGATCAGGTTCTGGTTCGTTTACATTAGAACATGCAGAAAACCCCAGTGCAAAAGCAATGAGCATGAATGCTAAAAATTTTGTTTTTTTCATAATTGTCTTCTCTTAATTTATTAATAATGATCTTTTTTTATTGTCTTGTATAATTGATCGAGCTCAGGTAACCATCAAACCCCGTGCCCAAGTCATCCAAGGTACGAATGGTAAGCTGATAATTACCGGCAGTTGTTGCTTTGTCCTTGAACCAGCTCACGAGTACCGTGATGTTTCCTTTGTAGGTAGCAGCCGGAAGCCTTTGTTGTGCAAAGCGTGCATACTCGCTGGTAGCAACAGCAGCGCTACCTGTTCCATCCTGTATTTCGCGTGATTGAGGATAACCAATACCATTTGTTGTTGGAGCAAAAATCTTCAGGTTATCGGCAATTGTTGCAGGTTTCCCAAAATCATAACCTTTGCCTGTAAACCATACGTTTTTAATGCAAACAAGGCGATAATGCATCGTTTCGCGGGGTGCAGCATTAATTTGAGCTATCGTCATTGTGTCGGCCACCACTGCTTCAGGTTCCGGTTCGCCGTAAGCAATAATATGTTTACGCGCTATTTCCATAGGAATGGCTCCCGGAGAAATACGACCATCCTTGGGGCGTGTATAATAAATACCTACCTGCGGACTATCGCCATATTTACCAATACACAAATCGTTCATAATAACCGAAACGCGCTGACCGATAGGATAAAGTCCCGATATGCCGGAAGCATCCACCGAAACACGAATGGATTGGCCGTTGGGTGTTTCTTCTTTCACGGCTATGTATTTATACACATTACCTTCGATGTCGGTGCTTGTAACAATACCGTTGATAACAAGTTGCTTGTCGGCAGTGATTCTATCAGCCGAAAAAAGTTCGGCTGATTTCATATAAGTCGATCTCAATTCGGAAACTGTGATTGTAGAGTTTATTTTTACCCCTTGCGACGCGCCCGATTCCGGTTCCATATTATATTGTGTGCAACCTACAAAAGCAAATAGTGCAGCCGCTGCAACTGATATTTTAAATGTACTTTTCATATCTGTAATTCTTCTTTATTACTTTATTAAAATTTATACCCAACATGGAAAAATAAATTAAGACCCCAAGCATAATAGTATTTGTTAGGGAACCAATCGGCGCCTTTAGGATTGATAGCTCCACTACTGATTGGAATACGTGCCTGCTGATATCCACCGGTAATCATGTTTGTATTGTTCAATACATTGCTCACACTTAAATTGAAATTCAATGAATTTCTGTTTTTCAGATAAATAAGTTTACCCACCGAAGCATCGAGCATAAAACCACCCTGCAACTTTTCCTGTTTTCCCAGTTTTTCGTAAAGATCGGGATAGGTTTTCAGGGTTTGTTGGTTGCTCTCGGTAAAACGGTTCGGAGCAAAATCAAGATAATTATTGTCGTAATAATTTAAGGTAATATCGGCAAACCAAAGTTTATAAAAGAAGTCGAGCGTAATGTTAGCTGCCAACTGAGGCCCTGAGCTAATGTGTAATCCATCGATCAACACTTTTTCTGTAATATCGTCAACGGCTCCGTTTTCGTAACTCTTGATACCTGTAGCATTGTCGGTGTAACGATAGTCGGCATAAGTACCGGCTGTCGATACTGTAAACATTGAATTGATAGGTATCGAAAGGCCTACTTCCACTCCCTGGTAAATTTTGTTTACTCCACTCAAAAGGTGATTGATAAAAGTACGATATTCATCATCATAGTAACCAAGTTTTTCAACTGCATCGTTCACATGTGTGCGGAAACCGCTTACACGTCCACGGATCACCCTGTAATTGAATGAATAACTTAAATCGTAAGAAAGAATTTTTTCGCCGGTCAGGTTCTTAACAAGCACATCCTTTATACGTTCCGACACATAAGCATCCTGCACAAGCGGCGCTCTGGTTTCGGCAAGCACATTTGCCGATAAGACACTACGGTTATCGATATTATATGTAAAACCTGCTTTTACCGAAGGATCTGTAAAATACCAGGTTTGGCTTTTTCCATACGAATTCACATCCTGGCCTTTCACTTCGCTGAGGTACCATGCACGTCCGTTCTCCATATGACCAAAACGGTAAAACTGTGTGTATGTTGCCTTCGCTCCTGCAAAAACACTAAATTGCGATGTTTTCCATTCGGCCTGCGCAAATGCATTGGCAGTTGTAACGTTCATATCATAATTGTAGCGAATAACGTCTCCTTTACCTTTAATTTTATCAGGATCGTTGATATCATTCTCTATGATACGAGGATCGGCATCCTGCAATGTACCACCCACCAAATCGCGTTCGGCATAAGTATCTTTATCGATGTATTGGTTGGCGCCCAACATATCATCAATTGTTACATAATGCATTCCTTTTGACACACGGGCTTCAACACCAGCAGTAAGTTTTAAATTTTTGTTGAACTGATTGGTGTACACCGAATTTAATATTGTTTCCATCAGGTCGTTGTGTCTGCGTTCCAAAATGTATCGCGCCTGTCCGTTAGGGTTGTCATCGTTATTGAGCTTGTTGGCTCTGTAAATTTCATCCCATTTAGTCTGGCGTGTGTACTCATCCGTTTTCCACAGATTTGTCGATTTTTCGCGCATAACATCATCATCGGTAATAAAGCTTGGCATATTGCGATAATATTCAGGCCCCGGATTCAAACCATCGTACGAAAAAGCAGAGTTACTATACCAGCTGTGATGAAAACCTAAACCTGTACGCAGGCGTTGCGTTTCGCTTATTTTCCATTGGTGCGAGAGAATAGCAGTAGGATCGAAAGATTCAACGATTCTCGAGTTCCGGATTTTGCCGTTCTGATAACCCCAATAAGGATTGTAATATACCGAACCGCCTACCAAATCGTGTGTTTCTTTGGTAACTGCCGATTGACCTGCCCGGCGCGTGGGAGCTCCAAAAGCAATCAACGATAGACTATGTTTGTCATTTATTTTCTTTTCGGCCGAAAGGAATAAACCTCCCGAATTATAAAAGTTTCCATCTACATTACTTTTCAGAATACCTTCATCATCCGCCCAACGAACTACCCCTGAAACGGCGAAAGCCCAACCATTGTTCTGCATTCCGGTAGCGTGCGTAAATTGCCCACGCAGCCTGTAAGCCCGATTGGAAAGGGCTATGTTTGCATGAGAGCCTGTGGCAAATGCGCTCGCGTTGGCGGTGACATTTGTATTATTTCCTAGATTACCATAAGCAAATGTATTAGGGGAATATCCGTAGGTAATGTCTTTGTTACGGAAAGCATTGTTCAATCCACCTAATGATGAGTAATTGAAACCTCCTCTTTCGGAATCGACAAAATGAACTCCGTTGATATAGGTTGATTCGTATTTGTTATCGTAACCGCGGGTACGGAAGCGCATAGCACTGAACGAATAACTTGTTTGCGAAAGATAAACATCGTTTTTCGAAAAGAACGAACCTTCTCCACTCTGCACACTGCTTTCGTTTTCTAACGAGCTTTCGCTCAGCTGCATTACAACCTCTTGTTTCAACTCAAGCTGTGTATCGGCCTGTAAATATATAACTCCAAGGTCGGTTTCAGTGTCTTTTGCGAGTTTTACAAGTTTTATCTGCTGAAAATAACCTTGTTTCGAAATGCTTATTTCTTCATCTCCCGATTCGATATAACTTAATAAAAATTCTCCTTTGGCATTGGTTTGCGATGAAATATTTTGCTGAAGCAAGGTGATTTTTACCCCCTGAAGAGGATCTTCACTTCCGGCAATTTTCACTATTCCTTTGACTTTTGTTTGAGCCAAAGCACTCGTAACCGCCATTACAGATACTAAAAGTATCAACGAAAGTTTTCTCATACTAATGATTGTAATTTATTTATTTTGATTTTTAAGCTTCACTTTCCTCTACCCGAAAAAAGGGCGTGCAATTTAGCAACTTTTTGCCGATTAAGTATCAACTTTTTATTTAATTTTTCGATTTCTATGCAATTTACTGTCATTTTGTTGAACTTATGTAAACCTCCGTCGATCTTTCTGTTGAAATGCAGTGATTTGCTTTTGTCTCCACTTTATTAAGAAAACGTTATCTAATGATCTATTGTTTCGCCAATAAGACCCTGAAATCAGCGTTAAATGCGTTCCACTAAAAATTGAGACAGTATCGAATGAATAGATTTTAGTACATTAGTATCATAAAAATACAATTAATTTACAAACATTGTTTTTTTCTCTCGTATTTTTTTCTCACTTTTGTTGCCCCATTTAATTTATGTCCGAATCAAAGTATTCAAAAAAAGCTTAATTAAAAAATCAAAATCAAATGAAAGTAATAAAATTAAGGTTCAAAACAGCGTTTGCCCTTGTATTGGCACTGACTGTTGCTATGTCCTGTTCGCCAAAAAAAGATGTAGCCAGGCAATCTTCAGAAACTAAAAATGTAAAAGTTCAACTCAGTGCCGTTGGTTTTTATAATCTTGAAAACTTGTTCGACACCATCGATAACGAAAACAACGATGCCGAATACCTGCCTAATGGAGCCAATAAGTGGGGCAGTATGAAATACAATGCCAAGTTAAAGAACATGTCGTACGTTATTTCTCAATTGGCAATAGATAATTCACCAGCCGGTGTAGCTCTTTTGGGTGTTTCGGAAATTGAAAACCGTAACGTACTCGAAGACCTTGTGAAACAACCTGCACTCAAAGATCGTTCGTTACAAATTGTACATTACGATAGTCCCGACCGCCGTGGTGTGGATGTGGGCTTGCTTTACAATCCGAGACTTTTCACGGTTTCGAATAGTAAATCCTACCGTTTATATACCGACGACCCCAATTTTCTGACAAGAGACCAACTCATGGTAAGCGGATATCTGCAAGGAGAAAAAGTACATGTAATTGTGAATCACTGGCCATCGCGCAGTGGAGGCGAAGAACGTTCGCGTTCCAAACGCAACGCTGCTGCCGGATTGACTCGCTCTATTGTCGACTCGCTGTACAAAGCCGACCCAAAAGCCAGAATCATTGTGATGGGTGACCTTAACGACGATCCGTTCAACGAAAGTTGTGCTACCATACTGGGCGCTAAAAAAGTGAAAGAAGAAGTGAAACCCGGCGAACTTTACAATGTTTTCTGGAAAACACTTGAAAAAGGAATGGGAAGTCTATCGTACAACGACCAGTGGAATCTTTTCGATCAAATCATCATTTCGCACGAACTGGCCAACGGCAGTAAAGATCAGCTTCATTTTTGGAAATCTGAAATCTTTTACCGCAATTTCCTCATTCAGCAGGAAGGTCGCTACAAAGGAACACCACTGCGCACGCATGGCAGCGGCGTATGGCTCAATGGATACAGCGACCACTTGCCTACACTTATTTATCTTGTGAAACCAATAAAATAAGAAAAGGGTAAATCAATCATTTTTGCAGCTGGCAGTACAATGTCAGCTGCTTTTTTTTGAAACTAACAGTTTTTTTGACTTTTCGTACACAAACACGTTCATAAGCATCAACAACAAAAAGTAGCTGAAATCCTCGATAGGAATATCAAAAAGACGTACGTTGCTGAAAACATTCTTATTGTACTCCACCACAGGCAAAGCTGTGAGCAGACCATTTACAACAAACATAGGCATACACGCAACCAGAAATGCTATAAGAAAATGGGTAAGATGTTTTTGAAAAGAAGGAACATTCAGTACAAAAATTAAAAATACTACGTTCGACGACAAATTAATGAAAGTATACCATTTGCCAAAAGAGAAAAGCGCAAGCACAAAAAATACAAGCACCAGCAAATAAAGAAAAACCCGTACATATTTCTGAAGATCAATCTTGTGAAGATAGAATTTCACCACCTCGTAAACAAAAACACTACAAAAAGGGATAACTACAAAAAAGAGCCATTCCTCCAGGGGCAAACCCAGAAATCGCAGTCCGAAAATAAATTGATCGTTGAACGACCAAAAGCCCAGCTTTGTAAACAAGGCATCCCAAACAATAAAGAACAGACCGGGAATAACGATAGCTATCCCAAGTGCTTTCCATTGTTTATAATAACCAACGTTTCGCTCGAAACTAAATACAAAAGGAAAAAACACACTTCCAAGCATCAAAGCAAAATAAGTATAATTTGAACTCCACATAAGTAAAAGTTGAACTGATTTTTTTACAATATAAAAACAAGAACTTATCTGTATTTGTTTATAAAACAATTACTTCTTTTTTTAAACTTCTTTTTGGTGGGAAATATGAAAAACACAGGCCTTATCGTAGCATTAGCTATCATTGTAAGCTGGTCGGCTCATTTACTGTACATTCTGCTCTATCAGGCCGTGGATCTGCTCGATTTTTGGTTTTGGTTTCATGTTCTGCTTCAAACCTGGCTTTTCACAGGCTTGTTTATTACTGCCCACGATGCCATGCACCGAACAGTAAGCCAGAACAAAAAGCTGAATGATGCACTCGGGTTCATTTGCACCTTTTTGTTTGCGGCCATGTATTATCCTCAGCTTATGGCCAAACATCATTTGCATCATCAGCATCCGGGTTCTGAGTCCGATCCCGATTACAAAACAGGAAATCAGAATTTCTTCGTTTGGTGGTTTTCATTTCTCAAACAATATATCACTGTTTGGCAAATAATTATTATGGCATTGCTTTTCAACGTATTACTTTTGTGGTTTGACGAGTGGCAACTCATTTCCTTTTGGGTTATTCCTGCCATTGCGGCTACTTTCCAGCTGTTTTACTTTGGCACTTTTGCGCCGCATCATCTTCCGCATACGCCCGATATGCTTCCGCATAACTCGCGCACACAGCCTCGGAATCATCTTTACGCTCTTTTGAGCTGTTATTTTTTCGGCTATCATTCCGAGCATCATGCTTCTCCACAAACGCCGTGGTGGAAATTGTATCAGATAAAAGACAAAAGAATAAGTAAATAGTTACGAGTTACGAGCTGATAGTTACGAGTTACAAGCAAATAGTTACAAGACTGCTTCTCTGCATATTCCTTCTGGCAAACACCTTATTAATTAAAATTGATTTCCAGCAGGTTTCGGCGTGAGCGTTCGGCTGAGACTATTTTTCAACTCCTGATTCTCATTATATAAAAAAATTAGTTACTTTTGTATTCAATCAATACATTCGGTTTATTATGGAATATCCTACTTTACAAGGAAAACTTATCATGCCTGAATACGGGCGAAACATACAACAAATGATTACACACGCGCTTTCGATAGAAAACCGCGAAGAAAGAACACGTTGCGTGCAGACAGTCATCAATATTATGGGAAATATGTTTCCCTACCTGCGCGATGTGAACGATTTCAAACACAAACTGTGGGATCACGTGGCCATCATGTCCGATTTTAAGCTCGATATTGATTTCCCTTACGAAATTGTTCAGGCCGAAAACCTGTACACCCGACCTGAAACAATCCCTTACAAAAACTCTCGCATACGTTACCATCATTACGGCCGCACACTCGAAGAAATGATAGAGAAAGTGGGTGACTATCCTGATGGGGAAGATAAAAACGAATTGATAAGACTGATTGCCAACCAAATGAAAAAATGCTTCCTCACCTGGAACAAAGAAGTAGTGGACGACCGCAAGATATTTGATGATTTACGTGAATTATCGCATGGCAAGCTTGACATTTCGGAAGATTTCCTTAAACTTGTTGAATCGAGAGATGTGCTTCACAACAAAAAGAACAAATTGAAAAAAAAATAAGCTGAGAAAAAGAGCCTGGTCTTTTTAGTGCTCACTCATAAATATTGTGTTTCGGAAGAACAAATTGTAACTGATAAAATCATAGAAATTTAAATATGGCATCGTTTAGAATTGAAGGAGGACATAAACTGAGAGGAGAAATCATACCTCAAGGTGCTAAAAACGAAGCATTGCAAGTACTTTGTGCTGTTCTACTGAGTCGGGAAACAATCACTATCAACAATGTACCCGACATTCTCGATGTAAACAATCTGATCCATCTGCTGATGGACATGGGTGTTGAAGTGAAAAAAATAAATGCCGGCACCTTTACTTTCAATGCTAAAAACATCGACCTTCAATACCTCGAAACAGAAGATTTTTACAACAAAAGCGCTGCTTTACGTGGTTCGGTAATGATTGTTGGGCCACTGGTGGCTCGCTTTGGAGTAGCCATGATTCCCAAACCCGGTGGCGACAAAATAGGACGCCGCCGCCTGGATACACACTTTTTGGGCATACAAAAACTTGGCGCCGAATTCAATTACGATCCCGACAAAAAGCAATATAAAATTTCGGCTAATAAACTGACTGGTTGCTACATGTTGCTCGACGAAGCTTCGGTTACCGGTACAGCTAACATCCTGATGACAGCCGTACTGGCCGAAGGAACAACAACGATTTATAATGCTGCCTGCGAACCTTATCTTCAGCAATTGTGTAAAATGCTGAACAAAATGGGCGCTAAAATCTCAGGAGTAGGTTCGAACCTGCTTACTGTAGAAGGTGTTACTTGTTTAGACGGTTGCGAGCACACCATTTTGCCCGATATGATTGAAGTGGGTAGTTTTATTGGAATGGCTGCCATGACAGGCTCCGAAATAACGATTAAAAATGTTTCGTACAATGATTTAGGAATCATTCCCGACAGTTTCCGCCGATTGGGCATACAGTTGGAACAACGAAACGATGACATTTTTATTCCTGCACAGGACGGCTATGCCATCGAATCTTTTATCGATGGATCGATCATGACAATTTCGGACGCTCCCTGGCCGGGACTTACCCCCGACTTGCTCAGCGTTTTTCTGGTAGTAGCCGCCAAAGCGAAAGGCAGCATACTTATTCATCAAAAAATGTTCGAAAGTCGCTTGTTTTTTGTGGATAAACTCATAGATATGGGCGCTCAGATTATACTTTGCGATCCACATCGCGCCACCGTCATCGGATTGGGTGATCAGCTTCATTTGCGCGCTGCCACCATGAGTTCGCCCGATATTCGCGCCGGAATTGCACTTTTGATAGCCGCCATGGCTGCCGAAGGAGTTAGCACCATCCATAACATCGATCAAATCGACCGTGGTTATCAGGAAATTGACAAACGCCTGAACTCGCTTGGCGCTAAAATAGAAAGAATATAATTGATTTACTCAAACAAAAAATATCGTTTATTATTCACCCGAAAAAATACTAAACTTATGTTAGACAAAAAAATTGTTGACTTACTAAACAGTCAGATAAACAGAGAATTTTACTCGTCGTTTCTTTATCTCGACATGTCGAACTATTATTACGATAATAGTTTAAATGGATTTGGAAACTGGTTTGGAATTCAGACACAGGAAGAATATGCGCACGCCATGCTATTCGTTAAATACCTTCAAAACAATGGCGAAAAAGTAGTACTCGATACCATCGCAAAGCCAGGTATTGAATTCACTAATTTCAAACAGGCATTGGATGAAGCTTATCAACACGAATTATTTATAAGCAAATCCATCAACGACATTTACGGTGCTGCTTACGAACTCAAAGACTTCAAAACCATGCAATTCCTCGATTGGTTTGTAAAAGAACAGGGCGAAGAAGAAAAGAACGTCGACGAACTTTGCAAACGTTTCGAATTATTTGGAACTGATCCAAGAGGTCTTTACCTTATCGACAGCGAATTGGCTGCCCGGACTTTCTCAGCACCTTCGTTGGTGATTTAAAATGCAATAAATTTTATTTTATAGTAAGGGGACGGTAGGAAAAATATTTCCTGCCGTCCCTTTTTTTATAAATATTTGAGCCGGAATTTTGCTTATTCCAAAATTTATTTCTAATCTTTGTATTCATCTGTTGTCCCATGAACGATCTATCACCTTATTATCATCTGGCGCGCGAGTTTGCACTTTCGACCAATCGCAGTATCTTCCTCACCGGGAAAGCCGGAACAGGAAAAACTACCTTTTTGCACAAGCTAAAGAAAGAAACAAAAAAGCAAATGGCCATAGTGGCACCCACTGGCGTGGCTGCCATCAATGCTGGCGGCACTACAATGCATTCGTTTTTCCAACTTCCTTTCACGCCTTTTATTCCTACTGTAGAAGGGCGTAAAGAACTGATAGAAAAAACAAAAATGCAGGGCCAACGACGCAAAGTGATACAGGAACTGGAATTGCTTGTGATCGACGAGATAAGCATGGTTCGCGCCGATGTATTGGATGCTGTGGATACAATTCTTCGACATTTCAGGTACCGACACACCGAAGCATTCGGAGGTGTGCAGGTTATTTTTATTGGCGATATGTTTCAGCTTTCGCCCGTAGCCATCGAAGAAGAATGGCGACTGCTATCACCTTATTACAAAAGCCCATACTTTTTTCACAGTCAGGTCATCGCGCAGCAACAACCCGTTTATATTGAATTAGACAAAATATTTCGTCAGACAAATGCCGATTTTATCCGCGTGCTGAACGAAGTCCGGAACAACTGCCTCTCGGGCGCCGGACTACAATTGCTCCAAAGTCGCTATCAGCCTATGTTTGTTCCGCCCAAAGACGATACTTACATCACCCTCACAACGCATAATTACAAGGCCGAAAGGATGAATGCAGAAGAACTGGCGCTGCTCGAAGGGAAAAGCCATAGTTTCGAAGCCGATATAAAAGATGATTTCCCGGAAAAGAGCTATCCCACCGACAAGAAACTTGTACTAAAGCTGGGAGCAAAGGTGATGTTCATTAAGAACGACAGTGAAACCCCGCGCCGTTTTTTTAATGGTAAAATAGGGATGATCACAGCCTTTAATGATCACACAATAACAATCAAATGCCCCGAAGATAAAACGGAAATAGAATTGGGAAAAATGCTATGGGAGAACATCCGCTACTCTACCAACCCGGCCACCAAACAAATTGAAGAAGATACCCTCGGTACTTTTTCTCAGTTTCCGCTGCGCCTGGCGTGGGCCATTACCATTCACAAAAGTCAGGGACTCACCTTCGATAAAGCAATAATTGATGCCGGCGATGCTTTCGCTTCGGGGCAGGTGTATGTGGCCCTGAGCCGTTGCCGGTCGCTCGAAGGAATGGTATTGCTGAGTAGAATCAATCCTTACAGCATCGAAAACGACAAGCAGATTGTAGAACACGAACGCAATAAAATTCCGATTGAGGAACTTGAATATCAGCTCAACGAATCGCGCAATCAGTTCAGGTCCTTCATACTGCAGCAGCTTTTCGATTTCCGTACAGGCATTGGTCATATTTCGCGCTTGAAACGGGACGTTGAAACCGTGGCAAGTTCATTCAACGACGAAACAATGCCCTACCTGAATGAAGTGCTGAAACAAACGCAGAACATTCAGGAAGTGGCTGATAAATTTCAGCATCAACTCCAAAAAATACTGTTGAACAATCCGGTAAACGAAGATTTTCTGTCAGAAAGACTGAATGCTGCTGCTTCATTTTTCAAAGAAAAAATAAATATATTGCTCGAAACACTCAGACAATCGCCTGCAACCACCGACAGCCGCGACAATGCAAGAGACTATAACGATCAACTGAGCATTCTTTTTGGATATATTGCCCAAAAACAACATGTATTAAAAGGGTTGAAATATCCTTTTGATGTGGAAGAATATTTTGTTTTGAAAAACACCTTTTTACTGCCCGATTTTTCTGTGAATAGCTATGCTAAAACCGGAGCAACAAAAACAGTGTCATCGCTCCATCCAAAATTATATTTCGAATTACTCGCGCTCCGTAACAAGTTATGCGAACCTGCCGATTTACCTATTTATCTGGTAGCCGGAAGTAAAACACTGATAGAAATGGCCGATTATCTGCCACTCAACGAAAAAGATTTGTTGAAAATAAATGGTTTTGGGCCGGCTAAGGTGGAGAAATACGGACAGCAATTTTTATCTGTCATTCAGCGCTATTGCACCGAAAATAACCTGACTTCGCAGATGAATGAAATAGTAGAAAAAAAGCGTGAAAGGAAGGAGAAAAAGCCAAAAGGAGAATCCAACCGCATCACACTCGAAATGTACAATGCCGGAAAAACAATTGATGAGATTGTAGTGGAACGTGGACTTGCAGTTTCCACAATTTGTTCGCATCTGAGCTCCTACATTGCTACCGGACTTTTGGACATCAACAATTTTGTATCGGCCGATAAGCGGGAAAAAGCAATGAAACTTATGGAACAAGCTGAAGAAATTGGTTCCGTTTATCAAACTCTTGCCGAAATACTCACTACCGCCGAAAGCTCTTTCTTTTTGGCATGGATGCGGGAAAGAAACAAGAATTGATCAAAAGTACCGATTCGCTGAATAAGAACTGAAAGACAATTTCAGCCATTCAACCGGTCACTTATCATCACGGGATGAGTTGATTTAGTTCAGATTGTAGTACCTTTGCAGTATGAATCAAAATAATATACTCGAAAAATTAGGCATTGAAACACTGAATCCAATGCAGAAAGAGGCGCTGGAAGTTTTTACTTCGCACAACGAAGTAGTGTTGCTTTCGCCTACCGGAACGGGAAAAACAGTTGCATTTTTACTCCCGCTTATCGAAAGTTTAAGCACTACCTGCAACGAAATACAGGCACTTATCATTGTTCCTTCGCGCGAACTGGCGCTTCAGTTAGAACAAGTGATTCGCCAAATGGGATCGGGTTTTAAAACAAATGCCGTGTACGGAGGACGTGCAGGCGCTCAGGATAAAATTGACCTGAAACACCGACCTTCTATCTTAATCGGTACTCCGGGCAGGGTGGCCGATCATTTACGGAAAGAACGATTTTCGACCGAATTTATAAAAACACTCGTACTCGACGAATTCGATAAATCACTCGAAGTTGGCTTCGAAGCCGAAATGACAGCGATAGTAGCGGCTTTGCCAAATGTAGAAAAGAAGGTACTTACTTCGGCCACCAAGGCCCTTACTATTCCTGATTTTGTGCAACTGAAACAGCCAAAGTACATTGATTATCTGCACGAAGCCATCACTCAGCTCACCATCAAAACCATACTCTCGCCATCGAAAGATAAACTCGAAACGCTTGTGGATGCCTTGTGTTTTATTGGCAACCAGCCGGGAATTATTTTCTGTAATTTCAAAGAATCCATTCAGCGCGTCAGCGATTTTCTGAATGCCGCCAACATCAGCCACGGTTGTTTTCATGGCGACATGGAACAAATTGACCGCGAACGCACCCTTGTGAAATTCAGAAACGGCACACATCAAGTCATCGTGGCCACCGACCTGGCATCGCGCGGGCTTGATATTCCTGCAATTAAATTTATCCTGCATTATCAGTTACCACTGCGCGAACAGGAATTTACGCACCGCAACGGACGCACTGCCCGCATGAAAAGCGACGGGACAGCTTATATTCTGGCTTATAAAAATGAAAAACTACCCGACTTTGTAGGAAAACCTGCGATTGAACTTATTCAGCCCGCTCCGCTCCCTGCGCCATCGAAATGGAAAACGCTGTACATCTCGGGCGGACGCAGGGATAAGATTTCGAAAAGCGATATTGCAGGCTTGTTTATGAAGCAGGCACAACTTAAACCCGATGAACTGGGCATTATCGAAATCAAACAGGACTGTGCTTTTGTTGGAATCAATGCACAAAAAGCGAATGACTGCATTTTTTTGACAAACAACAGCAAACTGAAAACAAAAAAAATACGGGTAAGCGAAATCTGATTTTTCAGTAAAACCTTAAGAAATAATATCTCATCACAACAAATTAAACCAATTAAAAATGAAGTATTTCGACAAAAAAGCTGAAAAGCTAAGTTGGCTCTATATTTTAGCTGGTATTCCAATCGGCGCGCTTATCTTGTGGAAAAACGCTGGCAGCTTTGGCGTCAAGGAAATCATTATACTCGCCGTAGCCTTACTGGTAGCCATTGTTATGCTTTACATTATAAAACTCATTTCGAACAGAAAATAAGAGGCTGTCCCGAAAGAGTTTTTTGAACGCAAATTACGCAAATTTTCACAAATTTCATTGTTTTGCAAATTGATAATTTATTGAAGAATAATCATTTGTACTTTGTGAGAATTTGCGTATTATTTGCGTAATTTGCGTTCTTCTTTCTTTTGAGACAGCCTTATTCTGTAACAGCATAAGAAACTCATCCGCCCAAGCCGAACCACTAACTCTATCAGCTTAGCTTGAGTACCGAATATCGTACACTTTGGGTGCAGAATATGGATTGGTTTGGGTGCAGAAGCTAAGGAAAATCCCGTAGAACCCTTATTTTTTAATTGAATGGCAAATATTGAGAAAGAAAAGCATACAGTGGCACAAATGGTGCGTATTTACTGTTATCTGAAACATAAACAATCGCGCGGCCTATGTGGCGAATGCAGCAGTTTACTGACTTATGCGCACAAACGGCTCGATGGCTGCAAGTTTGGCGACAATAAACCTGCGTGTACCAAATGCAAAGTGCATTGTTATCAATCTGCAATGCGCGAAAGAATCCGCATTGTAATGCGATTTTCAGGACCTTTTATGCCTCTTGTACACCCGATTGAAACAGTAGAGCATTATATGCCTTATCTGTTTAAACGGAAGAAGTAAAGACTATTTTTGGGGAAGTATTTCGGATTAAAAATACTTATGATACATTACGAGGCGATTGCAATTATTCCCTTCGGTCATGATAGTTGGTTCACCTCAGACGCCTGCGAAACTATGTAGATTGAGTAAAGATATCCTATGGAACGAGGATACTATCTCAAATGTTCAGAACTTAAGTTTTGACAAAATCCAACCTATTAAAGAATACCCGGTAGCAGTATTCAGCATTCCAGAACCATAAATTTGTAAATTTAGGACATCAATTTTGTAAATTTGAAACATGGTTATTTTATATTCTCTTTACATTTGTATGACCTTTATAATTTTGTAGTTCACACATTTAAATATAAAATAACAAAAAAAATACTATTGACAAATTAATAGATTCTGTCTTTTTTAACTCCGAAAAAAATAAAAATTACAAAAGAGAGGCTTGTAACCTGAGTGACAACAGAGCATTGAATGGAAAGAAACCAAATGGAAAGCATAAATGGTTATTGTTTTATTCGGAATAATTACTTGAAAAGATAAAACAATTACAGTTTAGTCCCACGCTTTACTTATATCAAAACAGCTCACCCGGGACTGGAGCATTAAAATTAAAAATGAAAATGAAAAATCTATACAATTTTATTATACTCTTAGCCATCATTGGCAACTGTTTTAGTTCAGCCTATGCTCAGGATCATCCATGCACTAATGTGGCATTAAATAAGCCCATCACTGCAAGTGCATCAACATCCGTTGAAATTCCGTCCCGGGCAGTTGATGGTAATTTGACAACACAATGGTGTGCACCGGGATTTACCGGCTGGATTAAAATAGACCTGCAAAACAAATTCACAATCAACAATTTAAAGCTATATGTCAATCAGGCCGTTCCGGGTAATACAGTCCATGAAATAAAAGTCTCTGCCGATATGGTAAACTGGACACTTGTAAAAACAATATCTGATAATACTACTGAGCATCAGGTTTTGGACGTGATTTTTAATCCTGCGTTGTCAGATGTTCAGGGAGTAATGATCAATACCACCGAATCAAACTCATGGGTAGCATGGTACGAAATACAGGTATTTTCAGGGCCTACCAAACCAACAATCAGTCAAAACGGTGCTGAATTAACCTCAAGTGCTACATCTAATAATCAATGGTATTTTAATGGCAATCCTATTTCCGAAGCAACTTCACAAACCTATTCTGCAACTACGCCAGGTTCTTATCAGGTGGGTGTTTCCAGCGAAAATGGTTGTATATCAATGTCCGACATATATACTGTCGCTACCACTGGTGATATAAACATAATTTCGGACAAGGACATTAAAATTTACCCGAATCCGGCAAAAGACAACATTGTAATTGAAGGAGTTTCGAAAGCTAAAATCGAACTATTTAATTTGCAGGGACAGTTTATCAAGAACGTAAATGCAACCGGCAACAAAACAAGTATGGATATTTCAGATGTCAACAATGGAGTTTATTCAATTAAAATCATAACAACAGACGGAATTATTGTAAAGAAAATTTCGAAACAATAAATTTCGATAAGCTCTTCTAACCCTGATAACTAAAGTTTAAAAAACATCTTTCTAACCCAACTTCAGAATCATGAAGTTGGGTTAGATATTCTTCCCCGTCCTACCTGCTGTTCTCTAAATAACTAATTAGTTCAGGCTACCTTCCTCTCTTTCCGAATATAAGCCAAATTTCGAACCGTCGGCTGGGATTTTTGTAATCCCACCCTTCTGTATTATAGTAATTTCTTTCATCCGCTAAATTACACTTGCACATTTAAAAGTATTTGTTAAATTTGCAAAATCATTAATAAGCAAGTGAATTATTATTCCCTTCGGTTATGACAGTTGATTTTATTCAGACATCTGAGATGCTTTGGACGTTGAATGAGGATATCCGGTGGAACGTGGAATATTAATAATAAAATTGGCTTACAACCCACAAACGGGCGATGTAATGTTGTAGAAAGTAGTATTATGTTTGAAACAATAGATTATAGCTTTTACAGAATTGCTGTTTTTTTTCAGAATTTATCAGTTGTTTGGTTGATAAATGCAATATCAATTCTTAGCATCATTCAATCATTTAATGTGTTTTTCATTTGTAATATACTTACATTATTCACTGATAAATTTATCGAATTCGATTTGTTATTGACATTTATTGCAATATTATTCTTTGTTTTGATCAATTCAATTCGTTATTTATTAATTAAAAAATTTGAATTTTTAGATAGAAAGTGGAAACATGAATCAGATTGTAAAAAGAAAAAAAAAGGTCTAATCTTAATAATTTACTTAATAATCTCACCAATACTATATATTGTTAGTGCTCATTAAAATAACAAAGAGCTACTGCAAGTGCAATTGCAGGAAAAGTTGGAGGCTGTATAGGGGTAATGCCTTTGTCCTTCCTGATTTGTGATGAGGAGTCTTAAAATTGGTGCAGTTTGTTGGAAATCAGCGGTCAGAACTGAAGGTTTACTTTAGACGTCCGCGAAGCTTTGTATATTGAATGAAAATATCCGGTAGAATTGGCACAACCTATTATTCATCTTTTTAATGTGGTATTACAATGAAATACTTTGATTTATTTTTTATGATAACCTATTTTGTTCTTAAAAAACTTGGAAGAGATGAAGATGCTGCAAAATGGAGTGCAATGCTGCACACAAGTATGATTTCACTTCTTTTGATTATTATAACAGTTTCAGTATTTAGTTGTTTCTATTTTTTTAATTTGACCACATATATTGATAAGTATTTAATACAATTTCTGCTTTTTGATCTATTTTTAGTTGTTGTTTTCTATTATCGATATTTTATAATTAAGTCAAACATCACTTCTGAACTACAATATGTAAAACTAAGAGAAAACAACTTTAAGAAGAGCGTAGCTATATATATAGTATTTAATATTCTTGTATTTGTATTATTTGCTGTTTCTGCAATCATAAACAAAAATATACATGGTTAGTTTCCCCCGTCCTTTCGGATATGTGATGAATAAACTAAAGTTGGCGCAGGTTGCTCGGTCGGGAGCGGTTTACATCGGTCGCGACCGATGTAAATCGGTAAATACCGACAAAAAGACGCTCCGGACCGATGCAAAACCGATCGCGAGCGGTTGCCAACCGGTTCCGACCGACCAAAAACCGATAATTACCGACTGAAAGACGGTCGAGAGCGTGTCAACATCGATCGTGACCGATGCGAAGACGATAATTACCGACTAAAAACCGGTCGGGAGCGACTCAGCATCGGTCGAAGCTGGGTCTATTCAATAAACTATGCAAACAAATACCGTTTACACGATGCGGAATGACAACTTTGAGACAAAAAAGCCTTCCGACTTTCATCGGAAGGCTTTTTTTGAGAGTTATAACAGGAGTCCGGCCGACTGCAAGCTTTGTGTAAGTTCTGACTCAGCGATATTTTTTATAGTACTACTTTTGCTGACTATTTTTCAGTTCCTGATTCGCATCAATGTATTAAACAAGACTGCGGATAAGCGATTCTTTTTCGCCGTAAAGCAGGTTGATCATCGGAATTTCAATCATTGTATAAGTTCCCGGAGCTGTGCGTTTGGTAGCACGGGCGCAGGCAACCAGAATCTGGGCAGTAAGCGCAGGATTGTTGATTTTCATATTGAATTCGAAAAGCTGATTGTAAGTGGTGCCCGAAACGCCTTTGCGAACAAGATTCACACCATGCCCCATATCTACAAGATTATCCACATCTTCCACCTGAAAAACATGTGTTTCGTCGTGAGCAAAATATTCGTCGGCTTTAATAGCAGCCGCTACATTTTCGAATTTGTAACCGTCTTTCAGTTCGATGTAAACCATGCGGCGATGAATGCCTGTGCCTAATGGAATTGTCATCGAAAGTGCTTTCTTCACTCCTTCAATGGCTTTTACAGCTACAGTGTGACCCATGCTCAT
>Ga0209373_10001936_pt1 | contig 22375 bp, 12 predicted proteins | sample Higcelweek5metaG_FD_187173 | JGI IMG/M metagenome (GOLD analysis project Ga0209373, IMG submission 187173) | Freshwater pond sediment microbial communities from the University of Edinburgh, under environmental carbon perturbations - High... | ecosystem: Environmental > Aquatic > Freshwater >... | reverse complement strand
ATGATCAGTCCCAGTGCCAGCGGGATGATGACCACAAAGGCTATCCGGATGATCAGCAGGTGGTTGAAATTTTTAAAGGCCATACCGTTTGATCTTATTGTAAAGGGTTTGCCTGGTAATTCCGAGTTGACCGGCCACCGCGGTCAGGTTTCCATCCTGTTTCTGAATGGCTTCGGCAATCAGTTTACGCTCCATCTCTTCGAGGGTGCCTTCGTATCGGCCCGTGAGGGTGGCTTCACCCGATCTGAAAACAAAATCTGATGGTTGCAACACCGGACTTTCGCTCAGGATTACGGCCTTTTCAATCGAGTGTTGCAGCTCCCGCACATTGCCGGGCCAGGCGTAGTTTTCGAGCTTTTGCAGGGTCTGTTCGCTGAATGACAGCTCAGGCCGGGAGTATTTATCGGTGTACTTTTTTAAAAAGTGACGGGCCAGCTCCGGTATGTCCGATTTCCGGCTGCGCAGAGGGGGCAGCTCGATGTGAATAGTGTTGATGCGGTACAGCAGGTCTTCACGGAACGACCCGTTTGAGACCATCTGAAGCAGGTTGCAGTTGGTGGCGCAGATCAGCCTGATATCCACCGGTACCGGATTGTTGTCGCCCACCCGGGTGATCACCCTGTTTTGAAGTACTGATAAGAGCTTCGACTGCATGGGCAGGGGTAAATTCCCGATTTCATCGAGAAACAGGGTGCCTTCATGGGCCGTCTCGATCTTGCCGACCCGGTCGGTCTGGGCATCGGTAAAGGCGCCCTTTTTATGCCCGAAAAGCTCACTCTCAAAGAGGGTTTCGGTGATCGAGCCCATATCTACCGTAACCATTACTTTATCGGCACGCGACGATTGCCGGTGTATTTCACGGGCTATCAGCTCCTTACCGGTTCCGTTTTCACCGGTAATGAGCACATTGGCTTGGGTGGATGCCACTTTGGCAACAAAATCCATTACCGCTTTCCAGGCCGGCGATGAACCGATGAGGGTTTGACCCGGACGATTGATTTCTGCAATTAGCTGTTTCTCCTTGAGCTTTAGCTTTTTAACCTCTTTGCGTGAATGGCTAAGCCGGATGGCCGATTCCACCGTGGCCAGCATCTTCTCATTGTCCCAGGGCTTCAGCACAAAATCAACCGCACCCAGCCGGATGGCCTTCACCGCCAGCTCCACATCGCCATACGCGGTGATCATGATGATGCTCAGCCCCGGCTCCTTTTCCAATACCCGCTGCAACCAGTATAATCCTTCATTCCCGCTGTTGATCCCCGCCATGAAATTCATGTCGAGCAGCAGAACATCATAGCTCTCCTTCTGCAATTCGCTGAGCATCAGGTTGGGAGTGCTTAAAACCTTCACTTTTTTACAGCGCCCTTTCAGTAACAGCTCCAATGCGCTGAGTATGCTTTTGTTATCGTCAACAACCAGTATGTTCGACTCTTTCATGGCATAAAGGTAATGTGCCGTAAAATAATTTTACAATAAACGTCAAAATATTTTACACATTTCAAATGGGCAAAATAACAAACTATCAGATAATGAGTGATATGTAGATTTTGGTACGACTTTCGACCAGGAAAGGCAAATCAATTGTTCTGCATGAAACGTACGCCGGCCTTTTTATGGTTCCTGTTTATTCCGATAGCTTTAGTGGCACAGCAAACCGATGTGTGGACGCTGGAACGGTGCATTGCCCATGCCCTCGACAGGAATATCAACCTGAAGATCCAGCGTAATCTCGGAAAGAAGGCTGAATTTACGCTTAAGCAGAGTCGATGGGAACTGGCTCCTTCGGTTAACGGGTGGGGCAGTTCAGGCTTTGATTTCCGCCGGTCGACCAACCAGAACAACGATATTTCGTCGGGTACGAGCTATAATATGAGCTACGGGCTGAGCAGCTCATTCAATTTGTTTGCCGGATTTACCGGCATGAATACCATTGCTGCCAATCGTTTTAACGAGCTGGCATGCGGCGAGGCAACCAAGCTGGCAACCAACACGCTGATCATCGGAATTATTGAACAGTTTACCCTCGTTTTATATCAGAAGGCACTGGTGGAGGTCGCCCGGGAACAGCTGGCAGTGAGTCAGAAGGAGGCGGAACGTATCGAGGCCACCATTGAAGCCGGACAAATGGAGGCTGTTGCTTTGAGCGAGATCAATGCAACGGTATCGGGCAACCGGCTTTTGCTGAGTCGCGCCGAAAACGAATTCCTGATGCTTCGCCTGAAACTGGCTCAGATGATCGAAATACCCGGAGATGCCAGCTTTGAACTATCGGGCTCCGGTCTCGAAAACATCCTGCCAGTAGAAACGAATCTTACCGTTGACTCGGTTTACACGGCAGCCTGTTTAAGTTATCCGTCGGTTCTGCAGCGTGAGTACGAGCTGGAGCAGTACCGGAAAATACTTCAGATATCCAGGGGTAACATGGCGCCTTCTGTCTCGTTGAGCGGAGGTTATAACTCCGGATTCTATTCCACCGATACCCTTCCGGATGGCCGTCAATCGCCATTCTCATCGCAGTTCGACAATTATCTGAATCCATCGCTCGGACTGAGCCTGAACATACCGATCCTGAGTGGCCGTTCGAGAAGCTTTCAGGTGAAAAAGAGCAAGGTGGACGTGGAGAATGCCCTCTACTCCCTGGAAAATCAGAAAAAGCAGATCCGGCAGGAGATTGAACAGGCGATCCTCCGGCTCGAATCGTTTGGCTTAGAGTATCTGACCGCCACCGATAATCTGGCATTTGCAGAGAAATCGTTCGAATCCTATCGGGAGAAATACCGGCTCGGACTCATCAATACCACCGATTTTATGAATGCACAAAACCAGCTGCTGGTTGCAAAATCGAACCTTTTGCAGGCTCATTACAGCTGGATCGTTCAGAAGAAAACCATTGAACTTTATATCCAACAGCCATGAGCATGGATCACAAAATTGAAAAGAAAAAAGGCCTTAAGCCGAGAACCATTATACTGATTGTGGCTGGTCTGGCATTCGTGGCGCTGATCGCCAATATCCTTCTGACCTCCGGAACATCGACCTTCAGGGCCGATCGGGATATGCTGACCCTGGCGACTGCCGAAACCGGGAGTTTCAAGGATTATGTATCGATCATCGGAACCGTGGAGCCTATGTCGAGCATCTATATCGATGGCGAAGAGGGGGGCAAAGTGGTGGAAAAGGTGGTTGAGGAGGGCGAAATGGTGAAGGCCGGGGATGTCATTATCCGGATGGTGAACAACGATCTGAACCTGCAAATCCTGAATACTGAATCGCAGCTGGCCTATCAGACAAATGAGCTGCGTAACACACTGATCGGCATGGAGCAGCAGAAAATCAGCAATAAGGAGCAGCTGCTGAATATCGATTACGATCTGATCCGACTTCAACGTAACTTTGAGCAAAACAGCGATTTATATAAAAAGGGATTTGTCTCCAAAGAGGTGTACCTTTTGTCAAAGGATAACTTTGAACTGGGCAAACACAACCGGGAGCTGCGTTATGAACGGATGGTACAGGACTCGATATTCCGTGAAAATCAGAAAGCTCAGATGAACAATAGTCTCCGGAATATGCAGCAAAACCTCTCGATGGTACGTCAACGTATTGAGAACCTCAACGTGAAGGCTCCGGCCGACGGACAGCTGGGGAGTCTGGATGTTGAGATTGGACAGACCGTGGGCCGCGGCGAGCGGATCGGGCAACTGCACATACTGGATAAATTCAAGGTGGTGGCACAAATTGACGAACATTACATCGATCAGGTTCACCGGGAACTGAAAGGAACATTTGAAAGGCAGGACAAGCAGTTCGATATGGACATCCTGAAAGTCTATCCTGAAGTCCGGGAGGGACGCTTCCAGATCGATTTACAGTTCAGCGGGGTAGCTCCCGACAATCTTCGCACCGGCCAGACTTACCACATCAAGCTGGAACTCGGGCAGCCGGTGGATGCGCTGTTACTTGCACGTGGCACCTTCTTTCAGAACACCGGTGGGCAATGGGCCTATGTGCTCAATGAATCCGGTAAAACCGCCACCAAACGCACGATACGCATCGGACGGCAAAATCCGCTCTACTTTGAGGTCCTCGAAGGGCTCAAACCGGGCGAACAGGTGATCGTTTCGGGGTACGACGGATTCGGGGAGGCGGAGAAGATAGAACTCAAATAGCTAAGGGCTAAGAGCTAAGAGCTAAGAGCTAAGAGCTAAGAGCAGAGAGATGGAAATTAGTGAACTTAATGATAATAATTATGGCACAATTCAGGTTTCAAAGTTTGGAAATTTGGCAACAGGCATTTCAGGTTGCTAATAAATTGTATGATATTGCCGATGGTCTGGAAACTAAGAAGTTATATCGATTTGCTGAGCAACTGAGAGGAGCAGGCATGTCATTGACTAACAATATTGCAGAAGGATCGGGTTCCACCAGCAATAAGGAATTCATTGTGTTTTTGAATTATACCAGAAGATCAATCTTTGAATGTGTCAACATTCTGATCACAGTAACTTATCGAAACATGTTATCAAAAGATATTCAGGATCAATTAATTGAAGATTTAGATCTTTTAAGCAGAAAAGTAATAACATTCTCAAGAACATTAAATTAACCAGCAATCCGGCGGCCCCTAAGCTCTTCGCTCTTAGCCCTTCGCTCTTAGCCCTAAGCCCTTTGCCCTCCGCCCTTTGCTCTATGCATTTTATCATGATAAAAACAGTAAAGCTTACCAAGTTGTTTCGCACCGAGGAGGTGGAGACTCTCGCGCTGAATGCCGTGAATTTTGAAGTAAAACAAGGGGAGTTTGCCGCAATTATGGGCCCCTCGGGATGCGGCAAATCGACGTTGTTAAACATTATCGGCCTGCTGGATAATCCCACCAGCGGGAGTTACTTTTTCGATGGTACTGACGTGGCTGATTTCAAAGAGAGTCAGCGTACGGGTATGCGGAAGGGTAATATCGGTTTTGTTTTTCAGAGTTTTAACCTGATCGACGAACTGAACGTGTTCGAAAATGTCGAGCTGCCGCTGCTCTATCTGAAGATCAGCACGCGTGACCGCAAAGAGATGGTCAACAAGGTGCTCGAACGGATGAACATCGGTCATCGGGCTAAACACTTTCCGCAGCAACTGTCGGGCGGTCAGCAGCAGCGCGTGGCCATCGCCCGGGCCGTGGTCGCAAACCCCAAGCTGATCCTCGCCGATGAGCCTACCGGTAACCTCGACTCAAAAAATGGTCTCGATGTGATGAACCTGCTCAGCGAGCTCAACCGCGAAGGTACTACCATCGTAATGGTTACCCACTCTTTGCGCGATGCCGCTTATGCCCACCGCGTAATCAACCTCTTCGACGGGCAGATCATCACCGAAAATGCTCAGGTGGTTGAGGAAGTGTTGTAAGGGTTGGAAGGGATGGAAGGGTTGTAGTTGTTGTAGTTGTTGTAATTGTTGTAGTTGTTGTAGGGGTTGTAATTGTTGAATATCAAACCGGTAAGCTATGAATATCCTGTTTTTTAAACTGGCCCTGCGCAATATTCTGCGGAATAAGTTCTATTCCCTGATCAATATTGCCGGGTTTTCGATTGGCATTGCAACCGTTTTGTTCCTGTTCCTGTTTTTGAAGCTGGAAACCGGGTTCGACAACTTCCATCCTGATGGCGACCGGCTATATCGGGTGGTGGAAACCTGGAATTCAAAAGGCAATCAGTCGGTGTCAGGATTTGCCTATTATCCTGAGGCCCCCGACATCAAAAACAGTATTCCCGGAATCGATGCATTTTGCAGGATATCTGATGATATCGAAAGAAAATGCTTTAGTGATAATCGATTGTACAAGATCGATAAACTGAGATTTGCCGATGACAATTTCTTTGATTTCTTCAGATTTGAACTGGTCAGGGGAAATCCGGCAACTGCCCTGAACAGTGCCAACCAGATCGTGCTTTCACGCAAAATGGCCAGACAGATTTTCGGAGATGCCGATCCGATGGGAAAAGTACTCGTGTTTAATCAGAAATTGCAAACGGTATCCGGAGTGGCAGAGGATCTGCCCATGAATACCCATCTGCGCTTTGATGCAGTGGTTTCCACCCGGTTCCTGGAACAGGACAGGGAAAATTTCTATCTGGGATGGGGCGGGGGAATGCAGTTTTTGTCGTACCTGAAACTGACACCGGGAGTGAAAGCGGATCAAATTGAAGCCCGGTTGCCCGATCTGCTGTACGAGAAGATCAACAAGGGCAGCGAGTCAACTGGATTTAAACTGTCGGCCAACCTTCAGAATATCAGGGAGGTGCACCTCAGTACCGGTGAAGATAGGTATGACTGTTCAGATAACCGAAGTAAGAACAGTATCCTCATCGTTACCGTTATCGGCCTGATCATCCTTCTGCTGGCCATAGTGAACTACATCAGTCTGTATGTGGCGCAAAAAAGCAACAAAATCAAGAGCATAAGCCTGCTATCCATCCACGGAGTCGGTCGTAGTCAGCTGATCAGCCAGGCATACATCGAAACGCTGATCGTAACGACCATCTCTGCACTTCTCGGAGTTCTACTGCTGGTGCTGTTTGTCCCTTCATTGAACAATTATCTGAGCACCTCAGTCACCCTTTCCGGTAACAGTCTTTCATTGGTGCTATTCATGATTATTCTGATTCTGATTCTCTCTCTGATTGTAACATTGTTATCCGCATCCGGAATCTTCCGGTTAAAGGTGGTTAACACACTCAAGGACAATGTGTTGCCCGGAAACAGAAACAGTGTTCTCACCAGCATTCTGGTCACTTTTCAGTTTACCATCGTAGTGGTACTGATCATATCCGGATTGTTTATCAACCGGCAGAATAACTACCTCATGAATAGCGACCTGGGGTTTAATAAAAGCAATATTTTATCGATCATCCCGGATGAAGATTTTAAGCACAACGAGCTCCTGACTTTCAAACAGGAGCTGCATAAACTGCCTGAAATCAGCAGGGTATCCCTGTCGGGCGAAGGGGTGGGTAGCGGCGTGACGATGAACGGTTACAAAATCAAGGGAGAAACCGATGTCACCATGCTCAACGTGATCTATACCGATGAGGAGTTCCTCGATTGTTTTGGGGTACAATTGACATCGGGAAGAAACTTTAAGGATGTGCTTGCTCAGGACAGCTTTTCAATTTTGGTGAATGAAAAGCTGGTCAAACGTGCCGGATGGGAAGATCCGCTCAACCAGACCATTATCAGGAGTAATCCTCTAACGGTGGTTGGCACCGTTAAGGATTTCAATTTTGCTTCGCTTTTTACCGATATCCGGCCGCTGATCATCATGTGCAATCCGTCTTATGACGGGTGGGGGTACTCTTGTATCAATATACGATATCAGACCTCAGATATCTCCTCCTTTATGAATAACCTCCGCCGGTTATGGGAAAAGGACTTTCCCGGTATTCCGTACGAGATTTCCTTTCTCGATGACCAGTTGGCGAGCAATTATACCATTTTACTGGCCTATCAGAAGATCGTGAACTTTTTCTCCGTTCTGGCCATCCTGATCGCCTGTATGGGGCTGTTCGGGTTGACTTCTCTGGTTGCACGCCGCAGAACAAAGGAGATCGGCATCCGGAGAGTTAACGGGGCCCATGTATCGGAAGTAATGTTTTTGCTGAACCGTGATTTCCTGAAATGGGTGCTTGTCGCTCTGATCGTGGCAATCCCGGTTGCCTGGTATGCGATGACCCTCTTGCTTCAATATTTTGCCTACCGGACACCCCTCACCTGGTGGGTGTTTGCACTGGCAGGTGTTATTGTGCTGGCAATTGCCTTATTAACAGTATCGTATCAATCTTTCAGGGCATCCACCCGAAATCCGGTGGATGCTTTGAGATATGAATAATTAAAAAAAATGGAACACTTAAAACTGACTTTGCGACTGTTGAAACGAAATCCCTTGCTGCTCTATTTCAGCATTCCGGGATTGGCTGTCGGGTTATGTGCCTTTTTATTATTGGCTGTTTATCTGAAATATGAGTTCAGCTTCGACAAGCATTTCCCGAACAGTGACCGCGTTGTGCGGCTTTGCAACAAAACCGATCTGGAAGGCGACCCACAGTCACTTTCCATTGCGCTTCGTACGGCATATACCCAACTTCCGTCACAGGTTCCGGAGATTGAAAAAGCTGTTCAGATGTATCCGGGATGGAAATCAACCGTCAAAACCGAAACCGGCAAATTCGATGATCTGAATTCAATGTGGGCCGATACTGAATTCTTTGACGTTTTCGGATTAAAACTGATTCAGGGAAATAGTTCGGAGGCCCTGACCGCGAAAAGCAGTGTGGTACTGACCCGATCGACTGCTGAAAAGCTGTTCGGAACGGTTGATTGTATCGGGAAATCGTTAAAACTGGATGAAAGCCAATTGTTTGTGACCGGTGTGATGAACGATCTGCCAAAAACCACTCATTTTAAGATCGATCTGCTGACTCCATTGGCTTCCAATGAGTTTATGGTTTCTCAGGGGAGTCTGGAATTCACTACCTATTATTTGCTTAAAAAAGGAGTCAGCCGGGAGAAAGCCGACCAAAGTATCGCAGCGGCAAACGATAAGCTGATGGTGGTTTGGAAGCAAAGGGGCGCGCTTAACAACAATAAAACCGAAACCTACACGGAGCCACTGCATCGCATCCATCTTAACACGGAAACCGGGGATGATCAGGTTCCGAAAACCGACCTGTCTCAATTGTTTATCGTGATCGGGATTGCATTTCTGGTTTTCCTGATTGCCCTGATCAATTATATAAACATGTACCTGTTACATGGCGAAAAACGGATCTCCGAGATTGCGCTGCGTAAAGTGTCGGGAGCTTCACGGCGGGAGCTCTCCTTTCAGTTCTACTACGAAAATGGCTTTATTGCCCTGATCGCCCTGCTGCTGGGTTTATGGCTCGCAGTTTTAGTGCAGCCCGCATTTGCCAGAATGATTAATATCCCTCTGACCACCGGAGATATCTTTACTCCGCTGGGAATTGTGCTCATCGTGGCTATCCTGGGTTTGCTGGTTCTCTTATCCGGTGCATACCCAAGTATCTATTTATCTAAAATCGATATGGTTTCGGGCTTAAAAGGTAAACACCGGCATCTGTCAAAAGGGCGGTTTTCAAAATCAGTCGTTCTGGTACAGTTTTTTATCACGGTTCTGCTCATTTGCTCGCTGATCGTTATCCGTGCCCAAATCAAACATCTGAAGGAGGTTCCGCTCGGTTTTGATATTCACAATGTGACGAGTGTACAGGATTTTTCGGATCAAACGATGAAAAATCTCATGAACATCAAAATGGAGTTGGAGAAATTGCCATTTATTCAGAGTGTGGGTATTTCACAGCACAGGATGGGTGGTCGTTGCAGCGGGCAATCCATTTCATTGGCCAATAGTACCGATGAGAAACCGATCAATGAATACCGGGTTTTCCCCGGATTTTGCGAAACTATGCGGCTGCAATTGAAGGCAGGTGATTTTTTTGATACCCAGGCCACTTTTAATAAGGGCATTATCCTGAATGAAGCTGCCATGAGGATGCTGGGATTGTCGTTCACCCCGGGCATGCAGGTATCCTACAAAGGAGAACCGGTAGAGGTTCGCGGGGTCGTCAGGGATTTCTATTCCGATGGCTACGCAGGTAATCCGATTGATCCGCTGGTGCTTACCCGGGTTGTTGATTATGGGGGGATCATCTATCTCAGAACCGATAAGCCATTCACTCCCGATAATCAAAAACGGATCGCTGCAGTTTTTAACCGCTTTGATCCTGAAAACGTGGTCTCATTTGCTCCTCTGGGGGATCTCTATAATGCCAAATTTGACAAGGAGGAGCGGGTATTCAGCATGGTTTCTTCAGGAACCTGTCTGGCTATTATTCTGAGTTTTGTGGGGATATTATCACTTTCGCTGATGAATGTCGCCCGTCGAACCAAAGAGATCGGAATCCGTAAAGTAGCGGGCAGCAGTGAGAAGGAAGTAATGAGGAAACTGCTAAGTGAAACTTTGTCATTGGTGACCATCGCTTCACTATTTGCCTTTGTCGTTGCCTATTTTCTGATGCAAAAATGGCTGAATGGTTTTGCGGTGCGAATTCATTTAAGTCCGGGTTATTTTCTGCTGAGCGGCTTGTTTGCCTTTATGATTGTTTTGCTGGCGGTCAGCTGGCAAAGCTGGCGTGCAGCCACGCGGAATCCGGTGGACGCACTGAGGTATGAATAAAATCGAAACGCGAAACCCGAAACCCGAAACGCGAAACCCGATACCCGATACCCGAAACCCGAAACCCGATACCCGATACGCGAAACCCGATACCAAAAAGTAATTAAAATGTTTAAGATCAAACAAATTCTTAAGGTTTTAATAAAGTATAAAACCTCATCCTGGCTGACTATCCTCAGTTTGGTTATATCCTTTCTGGGAATCATTATTATTTCTCTATATGTCACATTTGAAAAGAGTTATGATCAGTTTCATACCAATGCCAAATCCATATACAGGTTGGAGACCAGGGAATATGGATGTAATGTTCCTGCTATGTTGAGTGACGAGATATCAAAAAATACACCGGAGGTGGAGAAACTGGTTGTGATGACGTTTGACCAGGGGAAAATTTCTACACCCAGGTTGAATGAATCAAACATCAGCTTTTGGGGAACGGTATTGTGCGCAACGGATCAGTTTTTTAATGTTTTCACTTTTCCTCTTACAATCGGAGATCAGGCAACTGCACTCACTGTGCCAAATACCGTTGTTTTAACCGAATCTTTTTCAAAGAAAGTTTTTAGCGGAGCCAACCCATTGGGAGAGACAATCATTTTAAATAATAATCAGTTTAAAGTAACGGGCGTAATGCATGATTTTCCTGGAAACTCATCATTTAATACTGATTGCATCATTTCATTTTCCACTTTCCTGAATAATGATACCAGGGGAGCCACACTTTGGTCGGAATGGAGCTTTAACCTGTTTGTAAAACTTCGTGCAGGATCAGATCCGGTGAAAATTGCCAAAAAGATTCAGGAGATACCGGGAATATCGGATCAGGTTAGGGAGATGGTTAGCCGGCATCCGAGTCAGCCATTCATATCATTACAGCCTTTGAATAAAATTCATTATACAAATCAGGGTTTGTATAAATTTGTCAATCCGTTGATATTGAATGTGTTCATACTTCTTGCATTCATTCTGGCGGCAATGGGTGCGGTTAATTTTATCAATTTTTCGACCTCACAGGCTCCGATCAGGGCCAAATCTTTATCGGTCATGCGCATCATGGGAGGAAACCGCCTGTCAGCCATGGGGCAGATTATTGCAGAATCGGTTTTGCTTTCATTGATTGCCCTGATGATTTCACTGGCTATTTATTCCCTGATATGGCCGTCAGTGGAATCCGTTTTTGGCATAACCGGATTGAGTCTGGATGGCCGGCACATCTATTTGCTCTGGTTTCTGCTTTCTGCCATTTTGTTCGGCATTTTCGCCGGATATTACCCGGCGCGTTATGTAACATCATCTCCTGTTGCCCAATCGGTGAAAGGTAACATCCGGTTAGAGGGTAAAGGCAAAACATTCAGAAACATTCTCATAACGACCCAGTTTACCTTCACCATTGCACTGATCTCATCGGCATTCATCATTGAGAAGCAACTGAACTACTGGCGTGATTTTGATATCGGCATCAATAAGGAGCATGTTGTTTATCTGGATACAACAACTGAATTGCGGAAGCATTTCCAGACATTTGCAGATGAACTCCTGAAAAACCCGGATATTGCTGATTACACCTATGCACAGTTCATTCCGGGCTCGGTTGGAATGGGCTGGGGGCGCGATGTGGATGGCCAGCATATTCAGATACAATGTTGGCCCGTGGATGACCGGTTCATGGATTTCTTCGGTATCGAAATGGCTGACGGGCGGAAATTCAACAAAGGCTCAAAGGCTGATATAAATACGTTTATTCTTAACGAAAAAGCGGTTAAGGAGTTCAGGTGGGACAAGCCTCTGGAACACTCTATTCCCGGATTTGATTTCACCGGGCAGGTGATCGGAGTGTCAAAGAATTTTAATTTTTCTTCGCTCAAGGAGGGCATTGAACCCATGCAATTCTGGCTCACCGATACCCGCAAATTTACCATGATGTTAAGATTGAAACCGGGGAATTACAACAAAACAATGGACTACATCAAGCGAACCGGTGAAAAATTCGATCCGCTGAATCCAATCGATGTCAGGTTTCTCGATGATTCGTTGAATGCACTTTACGCCAAAGAAGAAAGGATGGGCCGGTTCATAGAATTCGGGGCCCTATGGTGCATATTGCTTGCTATTACAGGGTTGCTTGGACTGGTGATATTCATTTGCAAGGATCGCACGAAAGAAATTGGGATTCGGAAAGTGAACGGAGCAACAATTGCTGAAGTCCTTCTAATGCTAAACAAAGATTACATCAGGTGGATTGTGATTTCATTTTTCATTGCTGTACCGATTGCCTGGTATGGAATGAACCGTTGGGTGCAGGGTTTTGCCTATAAAACGGAGCTGAGCTGGTGGATCTTTGCCCTGGCTGGGTTGCTATCACTTATTATTGCCATTCTAACAATTACCATTCAATCCTATCGCACTGCATCCCGGAACCCGGTAGAGGCACTGAGATATGAATAAGCGGAATCTAATAACCGAAAAAATGATCAGTTTAAAAGACATTGACAAATACTACGATGCGGGATTTCAGAGAACTTTTATCCTGAAAAGCATAAATCTTGAAATCGCGGAAGGTGAATTTGTAAGTATTATGGGACCCAGCGGCGCCGGAAAATCTACCTTGCTGAATATCATGGGATTACTGGACGAACCGAGTGCGGGTGACTATTCTTTTATGGATCAGCCTGTTTCAAAAATCAACGAAAAAAAACGGGCGGAATTCCACCGGAATTTTGTTGGCTTCATTTTCCAGGCTTTTCATCTGATTGAGGAAATGACGGTTTATGAAAATATTGAGACTCCGCTTCTGTATAAGGGGATGAAAAGCAGTCTCCGCCAATCAGTTGTAGCGGATATGCTCGACCGGTTTCATATGGTGGCCAAGAAAAATCTTTTCCCGGCTCAATTGTCCGGAGGCCAGCAGCAGCTTGTTGCCATTGCCCGGGCCATCGCCGGCAGTCCTAAACTGCTACTGGCTGATGAGCCTACCGGTAACCTTCATTCCGATCAGGGCAAGGAGATCATGGAGCTACTGCAGAAGCTTAACAATGAGGGGATTACTATTGTGCAGGTGACGCACAATGAGGAGTTTGCCAGATATGGAAAGCGCATCATCCGCCTGACCGACGGGATGATTACCAGTGATTTGGAAACAGTAAAATAATAGACAAATAAATTACTATCACATATGAAGCATAGAATCAGATTTGCAGTAATGAACCTGAAGAATTCCCCACTGACAACAGGTCTGAATCTGATAGGGCTCACCACTGCGTTTATTGCATTCATTCTGGTCATTCTGTATGTGTGGAACGAGCATCATTTTGATTGCTATAACCGGAATGCCAATGAGATATATCGCCTGGAAACAAAGGGTCCAGGGGACTCCAAAACATCGGTCTTCCTTTTTGGGCCTACTGGAGAGACTCTTAAAAACGAAATTCCTGAAATTGTTGCGTCAACCATTTACCTGCCCTGGGGAAAGTGGGATCAGGTTACTTTCAGCTGGGAATCTCCACAGGGTGAGGTTAAAAGTTATGAAGATTATGCTTATAGTGATGAAAAACTAACCGAGATTTTCTCGTTTGACTTTATTCATGGTAATACAGCAAATCCATTGGCTATGCCCCAAACGGCCATAATTTCGGAAAGTTTTGCACGTAAGGCTTGGGGCAAAAATGATCCAACCGGAAGGCAACTTACTGTCGGGAAATCAGTGTTTACTATCGCGGCTGTTTTTGCCGACTTACCAGAGAATTCGGTTTTTGAAAGTCCGATTATTCTGAAGCTTCCTGCTAATGGATCGCTTGGTGAATCAGCGAAACAGTGGGACTACTCCAACTTTCCGCAATTCATCCTTGTCAAGTCCGGAACCAACCAGAAACAATTAACTGAAAAAATTAATAATCAGTCGATTGTACAATCGAAATACAGCTTCTCTAATAATGGAGCGGTTTCATCAAGACTGATTGTCAGGCCATTACGTGACTTAAGGCTAACTGATGAAGTATCGGATTCCCCTATGCGCAACTCTAAACCCCGAACTTTTATCAATACACTCCTAGGTGTGGGGGTACTGATCTTACTGGTTGCTCTCATTAATTACATCAACTTCGCCACCGCCAGTATTCCCCGACGTATTAAAAGCATCAGCATCAACCGTATGTTCGGTAGTAGCCGCTCCTATCTGATAACGGTTATTATGGCTGAAACCATGATGCTGTTTCTGATCTCATCTTTACTGGCAATATCGATAGCTTATTATGTAAATAAACAATTTGCGCAGCAGGTAATTGGCTATGTTTTACCCTACTTCCAGAATTACCCTTTACTGATTTCCTGTGTTATTGGCAGCCTGTTCCTGGGGGCGATCACCTGTCTGTACCCTGCCACTTACTGCACGGCTGGTAAGCCTATGATAAAATTGAAGAGCTTCAATACCAAAAACAAAGTCAATTTCAGGGGTGTATTGTCGGTTTCTCAATTTGCCGCCACCATAGCACTGATTGCTGTCTCCATATTAGTGATCAAACAGGTTCGGTTCATGCAGGAAACAAACCTTGGATTTATGAAGGATGGAACAATGGTTATCCGTATGAATAAAGATATCCGGAAAAACTATTCATCATTTGAAAACAAATTGAAGTCATGCCCCAGTGTGAAAGATTTGGCCTGTTCACGTACTGTTCCTGGCCAGGCACTTGAAATGCATTCTTTTAACGTAGAAGGGAAGAACTGCCGGTTATGGTATTGGGCAGTAGATGATCATTACATCGATCTGATGGGATTCAGTATTATCAAAGGCCGCAATTATCTTAAAAACAGTGAAGCCGAAAAAGGTAATCTGATCTGTAATGAAACGGCAGCAAGACAATACGGCTGGAAATTGGGTGCCAAGATCGGGGATGGGGAACTGGTGGGAATTCTGAAAGATTTTAATTTCGTTTCCCTCCGTGAGAAGGTGGAACCGTTTGCTTTTTGGCTTTCCGGTTCCAATACGTCTTTCAATACCATCAGTATTAAACTCTCTGGTGATAATGTGTCTCAAGCTATCGATTTTATTGGTAAAGCATATACTGAGTTTTGTCCCGATACTCCTTTTAGTTACTTTTTCCTCGACGATCATTTGAAAATGCTCTATTCCAAAGAAAATCAACAGTTAAAACTGATTACGGCTTTCAGTTTTCTTTCGGTAATTGTTTCAATACTGGGAATTTTTGGATTATCTACTTTCCTGTGCCTGTCAAAAACCAAGGAGATCGGGATCCGCAAAGTAAATGGAGCAAAAGTTGCAGAAGTGATGGTCATGCTCAACAAGGACTTTATAAAATGGGTGGCCATCTCGTTTGTAATTGCTTCACCTGTTGCGTTTTTCATTATGAACAAATGGCTCGGAAATTTTGCATATAAAACGCATTTGAATGGGTGGATTTTTGCAGTTTCTGGTTTGGTTACCCTGGGTATTGCACTAACCACCGTAAGCTGGCAAAGCTGGCGGGCTGCAACCAGAAATCCTGTGGAATCGTTGCGTTATGAATAACAGATAAAAGAACCTATAATGAAACAATACATCAAATTAGCAGTCAGGAACATCAGGAAACAAAAGACCGGCAGCCTTATCAACATATTCGGATTATCCATGAGCCTGGCTGTGTGTTTGATTATCATCCTGTTTGTCAGGAGTGAATTCTCCTACGACAGGTTCCAGAAGAATTACTCCGGAATATACCGGCTGCTCCTGGTTGGCGAAAGTACCAGAGTCCCTACGCATGCCATCGTTTTTAATGAATCATTAAAAACCGGACTCGGTGAATTGAACAAAGGCACAATGGTATTTAGCCGTGGTTCAGATCCCCAGTTTTTCAAGTATGAAAACACGGATTTCATGTTGAAAAATGTCGTGTTCACTAACCCAGGATTCTTTGAGGTTTTTTCTATTGATTTAATCCAGGGAAGTCCGGCTACTGCCCTCGACGGGCCCAATAAAATATTGATATCCGAGAGTGCTTCAAAGAAGATCTTTGGCCAGGGAAGTCCATTGGGCAAGATGCTCAAATATGAAAACAGCTACGATTTTGAGGTGTCGGGAGTCTATCGCGACCTGCCGAATAATACGCACCTTCATGCCGATGTATTGGTTTCGATTGAGGCGCTGAAAACCATGAATCCTTTTATGACGACCTCCTTCGATAATACATCGACCCAGTTCTATTATTTGCTGCCGGCGAACACCGACCTGAGAAATCTTGAAAAGAAGATTACTGCTACCTACAAAAAGGCAGTGCCCAAGTCGACAGTCGATCCGGTTTATCAGCTTCAGCCATTATCGAAGATTCACCTGTATTCAGCTGACACCACCTGGGACAATGCCGATAAGGGAAGTATCATGGAAGTTCGTACGTTCATTATTATTGCCATTCTGATTTTGTGCATCGCCTGCTTTAACTATATCAATCTGACGACCGCGCTTTCCGGTAAAAGATCTGTTCGTACCGGAATTCAGAAAGTGATGGGAGCCGACAGACGGTCTATCTTCATTTCCAGTTTCACCGAAACCCTCCTCCTGGATTTAACCTGCGGGATTGTCGCGATACTATTGGTTATTCTTTCTTTCCCCGGGTTTAATTCAATCATGGGCTCATCCCTTTCATCATCAGATATTGATTGGATCATCGTTTTGATATTCATCGGTTTGGTGATTTTTACCCTGATATGCACCTCTCTTTATCAATCATGGAATCTGGCCGGCATCAGTCCGATCTCTGTGTTAAACCGGAACAGCATAAGTTCTATCCCGGGCCGTAAGTATTCGCTTTCCGGATTGTCGAAATTACTCTCCGTGATGCAGATAGCTATCACCATAGCATTGATAATCAGTGTTATTACGGTGTATAAGCAGACTACTCTGGTAATGAATCAAAAGCTCGGATTTAATAAATCGCAATTAGTCTTTTTAGAAAATCCATGGGATGATAACATAGCCAAACGCTATTCTCTGTTAAAGGAGCAATTGACCCGATTACCCGAAGTGAAAGGAGTGGGGGCCTCCTGGAATGCCCCGGGTGAAAACATCAATAATTACGGGGGTGTTGAGTTAACCGAGCGGGGAAAGGAGTCCCGGAGAAACTTTGGGCAGCTGCCGGTAGACCAGGAATTCCTCGATGTGCTCGGCGTGGAAATCCTGAAGGGCCGGAACTTTGATCCTGCGCTGAGTACCGACAGCAGTAAGGTGGTGATTAACCGGGCGGGCATGGAGGCTCTGGGCCTGACTGATCCTATCGGCCAAAAAGTGAAAAATAATTTCGTTGACAGCAACACCGATTATGAGATTATTGGGGTCGTTGAGAACGTACAATATCAGGCTTTGAGGGAAAAGAGTATTCCTGCAATATATTATCTCCGGCAAGATGGGCTTTACAAAGTAGCGGTCAGGTTACAATCGCAGAACCTGCCCGAAAGCATGCATAAGCTGGAGCGGATCTGGAATGATATTGCACCCGATATTCCGATTAAATATCAATTTGCCGATCAAATGATCCAAACAAATTATCAGAAGGAGATCCGGACCAGATCCTTGCTGTCGGTGATGGCATTTTTAGCCATAGCCATATCGATGTTGGGAATATTTGGTTTGGGTGTCTTCACGGCCCAGAAAAGAACCAAGGAAATTGGCATCCGGAAGGTGAACGGAGCCAGGGTATGGGAAGTGATGGCTATGCTGAACAAGGAATTCATCCTGTGGGTAGCCATTGCTTTTGTGATTGCCACACCGGTGGCCTGGTTCATCATGAATCGTTGGCTCCAGAGCTTTGCCTGCAAAACCAGTCTGAGTTGGTGGATTTTTGCGCTGGCCGGATTGATGGCGCTGGTGATTGCATTGATCACCGTAAGCTGGCAGAGTTGGAGAGCGGCCACCCGAAACCCGGTTGAATCATTGCGTTACGAATAAAATGATAAGGAAATGGTAATATTCAGAAGACTCAAGCATGATTGGAAGTGGTTTTTAATCAATGTGTCAGGGTTAGGTGCGGCGATGGCCTGTGTGTTGATCGTTTTTTTGTTTGCCCGGCAGGAGCTGAGTTTTGATCGTTTTCATGAAAAGGCCGACCGGATTTACCGGATCACGGTCGATAGCAACCGTGGGGCTACATCCATGCATCCCGCACGGGTGGCGGGTGATTTGCCCGCACAGCTGAAAGAGGCATTCCCTGCTATCGAAAACATGGTCAGGCTGGTTCCTTACCGAAAAGCGGTTGTGCGGGTAGGCGAACAGAGCTTTTTCTCGGAAGAAGCTTTTTCGACCGATAGCGCATTTTTTAAGGTATTCGATTTTAAGGTGATAACGGGTAATCCCGACAATGCCTTTGCCCAGCCTGGCCGGGCATTCATCTGTCGTAGTCTGGCAATGAAGTATTTTGGCACGATCGATGTGCTGGGCAAGGAGATCTCTATCCTTCATCAAAAGGGAGCCGTTCCCAATGTGTTCACCATCGACGGGGTGATGGAGGATTTTCCGAAAAACTCCCATTTCCACGCTGAACTGCTGACCTCCTTTGTCGATGCCGAGAGCCTGACCACCTGGGCCTATACCTACTATTTGATGAAGAGCGGAACCGATGCTCCGGCATTAAATAAAACCATGCAAAAGGAGATGGAGAAAGGGAATACTTCGACTGAGCCGACTGTTCTGATTTATCTTCAGAAGCTCACCGATATTCACCTGCATAGCCACAAAACCCGGGAGATGGAGAAAAACGGAAATATCCGGACGATCTATCTGTTGGGAACCGGAGCCTTAATCATCCTGCTAATCGCCCTGGCCAATTATCTGAATCTGAGTAGTGTTCAGTTTATTTCACGAATCAAATCGGTAAAAGTCAAGATCATTAACGGAGCCTCGCGATTCAGAATTGCCGCGGAAATCCTTGGTGAATCCCTGATCCTTTCGATAGTTTCAGCCTTGGCGGGTTGTTTTATTGCAGTTAAGCTGGGGGAAAAGTTGGGTATTTCCGTACTTCAAACCGGACGAATTGCCGATGTTATTCTGATTGTACTGATTCTGATTATTGTTGTGGGATTGATTTCGGTGATCCCTTTATTCTCCTCTCGAGTTGTTTCGGATATGAAGATTCCGAAAAGCCAGAGTTTTCTGTATTCTTTCCCCCTGGTGCTTCAATTTGCGCTGGCCGTGGTAACCATTACCGGAACAATCGTGCTGCACCGGCAGATGGATTATCTGAATAATCAGCACCCGGCATCGCAAAATGCGGATATGCTGGTGATCCCCAACAGTCCGTTTGAAGTGGTTCGACGGTATGAGCTGTTCAAGGCAGAGCTGATTAAAAACGCTGACATCATCAATGTGACCTCTGCGCTTGAAGTCCCCGGCGGAGATATATTGGACAATTTTGAATTTGAGATGGAGGGAATCCCCAAAAAGGAGGGCCAATCGCTGAACATTTTTACGGCTGATTCCGGGTTTTTTGGGATGCTCGGAATTCATCCGCTGGCAGGAACGGTTGACCTTGGTTTTACTCCTTCGCAGCAGTGGGAGACAGATGCAACGGCATTAAGCAACCTCCGTTTTGCTAAAAGCCCCGATCAGGCACAAATAGATGCGCTTCAAAAGAAGGTGGGGGATTATCGCGAAAAGTACATCCTGAATCAGAGTGCTCTGAAACTTCTGGGTATCACTAATCCGCAGGATGCCATCGGAAAACGTTTCCGGCTAAACTTTTATTTGGCCGACCTGTTCCCTGTAGGTGAAGTAGTTGGCGTGGTCCCCGATTTTCACTACACCAATCTGCACAATGAAGAGAAACCGTTGGTTATTGTACCGAGAAAAATGTTCAGCAGCTGTTTCATCATACGGATTAACCCGGCCCGGCATAGCCAGGCTGTTTCAACGATTGAGTCCATCTGGACAAAGATTAATCCCGGATACCCGTTCCAATATGAATATATGACCGAAAGTTACCGGCGAATTTACGCGGATGAATATGCACAAACCCGGGTGTTGTCGCTGTTTGCCCTGATCTCGATACTCCTTTCGGCATTGGGAATGTATGCCCTGGCAGCTTTTACCATGCAGCGCAGGGTTAAAGAGATCGGTATCCGGAAAATTAACGGAGCTAAAGTCTGGGAAGTGATGCTGATGCTTAACAAAGAATTCCTGAAATGGGTAGCCATTGGTTTTGCCATTGCCACACCGGTTGCCTGGTACGCCATGCATCGCTGGCTCGAGAGTTTCGCCTATAAAGCGGATCTGAGCTGGTGGATTTTTGCCGCGGCCGGATCACTGGCATTGGGTATCGCCCTGGTTACGGTGAGCTGGCTGAGCTGGCGGGCGGCAACGAGGAACCCGGTGGAGGCGCTGAGGTATGAATAACTTTTGTTGTTAAGTCAAAAAACAAACTGACCATGAACCACTATTTCAAATTGGCGATCAGGAATATCCTGAGACAAAAAACCGGGACCATTATCAATGTTTTCGGACTATCGGTCAGCTTGGCCGTGTGTCTCATCATTACCTTGTTTGTTGCCCAGGAGATCAGTTTCGATAAGTTCAATACCCATTATGATGGGATTTACCGGTTGCTGAATGTGAAGCAGAATGGCCGTACACCGATCCATCCGGTGGTCTTTAATGAGGTGCTTAAAACAAATATCCCCGAACTCAGTAAGGGAACTCTGGTGCATATTGATATATCGGCGCCTAAGTATCTGAGATATAGGGAGCAGGATTTTGTTTTCAAACAGATGGCTTTTACAAACCCGGCTTTTTTCGATGTTTTCACAGTGGATTTTCTTGCGGGCGACCGCAACACTGCACTGAATGCGCCTAATAAGATGGTCATTACGGAAAGTGCCGCAAAGAAGATTTTCGGATCTGAAAATCCGATGGGCAAACTGGTCAGGTTTTCAGCCAGTTATGATTATGAGATTTCAGGGGTCATCAGGGATCTGCCCGATGAATCACACTTGCATATCGATATGCTGGCATCATTAGAATCGCAGAAAACGATTAATCCCTTTATGATGGAGTCGTGGGATAACAGCACCAGCCAGTTTTATTATATACTTGCACCGGGTACAGTTGTTAAAAACCTGGAGCGGAAAATCCTGGCAGAATATAATAAAGCTCAGCCGACCAGCAAATCGACTGACACCTTCCAGCTGCAGCCTTTATCAAAGATTCATTTATACTCTTCAGATATCATCTGGGATATGGCCGACAAAGGGAGCATCCAGGAGGTCAGGTCGTTTATCATCATAGCCATTCTGATCCTCATTATTGCCTGCTTCAATTACATCAACCTGTCATCAGCCCTGGCCGGCAGACGAACCGTTTACACCGGCATTCAAAAGGTTATGGGAGCAAACCGTCGCAATATCTTCATCTCGATTATCAGTGAGGTACTCATTTTGATGTTTGTTTGCAGCCTGCTTGCGTTTGAGATTACCGGAATTGCCATTCCCGGCTTCAATGCCATTATGGGATCAACCCTTTCACTAAAGGATATCAACTGGACTATCTTGCTGATATTTTTTGCTATTTCGGTTTTTATCATCATGATTACATCGGGGTACCAGACCTGGAACCTTTCCGGAGTCAGTCCTGTATCGATTCTAGCCGGACAAACCCGGAATTCGCTTATCAGGGGCAGAAATTCATTCTCAAAGTTTTCACAATCCCTTTCGGTAGTCCAGTTGGGTATTACGATGATTCTTGTGGTGAGTGTAATCACGGTGTACAAGCAGACCTCGCTGGTGATGAAAGAAAAGCTCGGATTCAACAAAGAGCAATTGCTGGTCATCGAGAATCCATGGGACGACAACATGCATAAACGTTTACAATTGCTGAAGGAGGAGCTGGCCAATATGCCTGAGGTAAAAGGGGTCGGAGGATCTTGGAATAGCCCGGGTGAGAGCATCGGAAACAGTGGACCTGTTACAGTGGTGCCACTGGGCAAGGAGAGTCGTGTTATGTTCGGGCAACTGGCAGTCGATGAAAACTTTCTGGATGTTGTGGAAGCCAGGTTCCTGATGGGCCGTAATTTCGATAAAACGCTGATTACAGACAGCAATAAGGTGATCATCAATAAAACCGGAATGGAGCGACTCAATTTGAAAAGTCCACTGGGACAGAAGGTT
>Ga0209373_10001935_pt1 | contig 22377 bp, 16 predicted proteins | sample Higcelweek5metaG_FD_187173 | JGI IMG/M metagenome (GOLD analysis project Ga0209373, IMG submission 187173) | Freshwater pond sediment microbial communities from the University of Edinburgh, under environmental carbon perturbations - High... | ecosystem: Environmental > Aquatic > Freshwater >... | reverse complement strand
GAATCGTTGAATTCATATCTCTTCACGTCAATAAGGAATAGGTGCTTTAACTACTTAAAGCAAGCTCACGTTCAGCGTGAAATTTCATTCTCTAAAATTCAGGAAAATCAATTTATATATTCATTGAACTCTGAAAATGATTTACCAGTCGGTATTTTGATTGAGAAAGAACTCGAAGACAAAATAGAACTCTCTATTCACCAACTTCCACAACAAACCCAAAAAGTTTTCCAGTTAAAACGCACGGAAGAACTCTCCTACGAAGAAATTTCCAGCCAACTCGATATTTCGGTCAATACGGTTAAATACCACATGAAAAGTGCTTTAAAGATTCTAAGAGTAGACTTGTCAACTTATCTTGTTTCAGTACTTTTGGCATTTTTTTTATAGAGTTACGATTAAAATGTTTCTATTTGAAGAAGAATAAAAGAAAGTTCAAAATTCCACTACCCATGTTTAGTTGTTAGTTGTCATAATTGTAATAGCAATAAACTTATAGTTTGCTTTAAAACTATAAATAATCAACTAATATAAACATTTATGAAAAACTCATCCTGATTAATCATAATTTATCAACATACCTTATCATATTTACATCAATATAAATTGTAGATATTCATTATTTAATTTATTATTTATTTAATTATATATCCATGAAGAAATTCACACTTATTTTAATTGGAGTTTTTTTTGCCTCAATGGTTGTTTTTTCACAGCAAAAAAAGATTACACTCAATCTTAATAATGTCACAGTAAAGGAAGCTTTAGAAGCTATAAAGAAGACAGGAGGCTATACTTATTGGTTTGAAGCAAAAGATTTAGACATCACACAAAAAGTGTCTATCAATGTTGTTAGTAAAAATATTGACGAAATTTTAGTTTTATTATTCAATGGGCAAAAAGTAGATTATACGATTAAAAATGGGAATATTGTAATCCGAAAATCAGACAAAAAAAACATACCCATTCAAAAAAAAACGGAACTAAATAAAATCACCGGCTTGGTAACCGATTCTAAAGGCGAACCCATTATAGGAGCATCAGTTATTCTAAAAGGGTCGAATACCGGAACGATAACAAATATTGATGGTACGTTCTCTCTTGATGTACAAGATCAATCAGAAATTACAATATCATATATTGGATATAAGCAAACATTTTTAAAAATAGGTAAAACCAATAATTATAAAATTATTCTCGAAGAAGACTCCAAAGAACTTGATGAAATAGTTGTTGTCGGATATGGATTCTTGAAAAAAGGGAATATTACAAGTTCAATATCTAGCCTGAAACGAGAAGATTTTATTCAAGGTGATGTAACTTCTCCAGTATCACTTATTAAAGGGAAAGTTGCCGGATTAATGGTCACTAAAACCAGCGGTGATCCAACCAGGAACGATGGGGGTGTGCAAATCATGTTAAGAGGGGTCTCAAATCTCACAGGGAATCAACAACCATTGATTGTTGTAGATGGGATTGCAGGAGCGTCATTAGATGCAATTTCACCCGATGATGTTGAATCAATTGATGTTTTAAAAGATGGTTCAGCTGCAGCAATCTATGGTACGCGAGGGAATAATGGTGTTATAATTGTAACAACAAAAAAAGGTGCAAGTAATAAAAAAACAGTTAATGTTGATTATCACGGTTATACATCATACGAAACAATCTCAAATAGGATTCAAACTTTTAATGCAGAAGATTTTTTAAAATTGCCGGAGACTACTCAAGGGAAAGCGCTAAATGCTGTGACAAATTTAGGTTCAGTTACAGATTGGTTTAATACTATCTATCAAACTCCAATCAACCAAAATCATAACATCTCAATAAGAGGTGGAGATGCTGCTTCTAATGTTATCATGACAATAAATTATCAGGAGCAACAAGGGATATTAAAAAATTCAGGAAAAGAACAGTTGCAAGTACGTTTAGCAGCCAATCAAAGTATGTGGAATGGAAAATTACGTTTCTATGGTAATGCTGTTGGTACAATAGTAAATTCAACATATGCTGATCCTTCTAACTATTTCAATACTTTACTGGTAAACCCAACTGCATCAATAAAGGATGCTACAACAGGAGTATACACTCTATTTCAAGATTCAAGTAATCCTGTTCAAGAAATAAACGAAAAAAACACAGATACCAAATGGGATCGTTTCTCTTTAAATGGGAAAATAACTTTTGAACCTATTAACAACCTTAATTTAAGTGCAGTTGGAAGTACTGAGCGCTTTCAAAGTATTGAAGGAACTTTCGCAACTTACCAGTATTATAATGGTGATGCAAATAAAGGCGAGGTTTGGCGGAGCTCGAAATTTAACGAGCTCAAAACCTTCGAATTTTTAAGTGATTATAGTTTAGCCTTTTCAGATGTTCATAAAGTAACTTTTTTACTTGGTTATAGCTATCAGGAACACAATTGGGAAGGCTTCAGCTTATATAATTATAATTTTCCAACAGAATTATTATCGTATAACAAACCAGGTTTAGGTCTTGCATTAAAAGATGGAAATGCTAGCATGGATGGATATAAAGCTCAATCCAAATTGATTTCAGGTTTTGCACGAATAAATTACTCCTTGAAAGATAAATATATTGCAGCTGTTAGTGTTCGACGTGAAGGATCTTCAAAGTTTGGAGTAAATCATAAATGGGGACTATTTCCATCTATATCTACAGGTTGGAAAATCTCAAAAGAGCCTTTTTTTCGGAGTTCTAAATGGATAGATGAATTAAAAATACGAGCCGGCTACGGCGTAACTGGAGCAGAGCCAAATGATCCATACCTATCTATTAACCGATATAGTTATTCAAATCCGGTATTGTCAGATGGTAGCTGGATTTGGGGAGTAGGCCCTAGCGTAAATAATAATCCAGACTTACGTTGGGAAACAAAGAAAGAATTTAACTTAGGTATAGATTATAGTTTTATAAAAGGAAGAATTTCAGGTAGTATAGATCTTTATAATAGACGAACAGATGACCTAATCTACACTTATCAAGTACCTGTACCTCCAAATCTGGTTTCAGATATTTATGCGAACGTAGGATCAATTACAAATTCAGGTATTGAAGTTTTATTTTCAACTATTCCGATTCAAAAAAAGAATTTTGTCTGGAATATTACTACAAACTTCTCATTTAATCATAACAATTTGGATAAACTCTCGAATGATATGTATCAAAGAGATTTCTTAGAAACTGGAGCAACAGGTGCACCCATCCAAAAAACAACTCATATTGTTCGAGAAGGTGAGCCTATTGGAAATTTCTTCGGATGGAAATCCTCTTCAATTTCTGCAGATGGTAAAAACTGGTTAGATGCTAATGGAAACGTAATTACCTTCGAAAATAGCAATCGTGAAGTATTGGGTAATGGGATTCCAAGTTTTCAAATGGGAATATCATCCTCAATAAGATATAAAGGTTTTGATGGGAGCATCTCATTGAGAGGTGTTGGTGGTTTTCAAATTTTGAATCAATACCGAATGTTATGGGAAACTTTTATGAAAGGAGGTAACCACAACTATCCGTTGAGTATATTGAACAAGCCTTATGGAGTAGATACATATGTTTATACAGCACCATCATATGTTAGCTATTATATTGAAAATGGAGATTATTTGAAAATTGACAACGTTACTATCGGCTATACTTTTAAATTTCAAAAATATGTTGAAAAATTGAGATTATATGTTTCTGGTTTGAACCTATATACGCTTACAGGTTATACAGGAGTAGATCCAGAGGTAAATATGCTTGGCTTATCTCCAGGTATAGACCAAATTGGAAGTATCTATCCTTCTACACGTTCATTTTCTTTTGGTGTTCAACTCAGCCTGTTTTAATTTCTAAAAAATACTCGATATGAAAAAAATTATAAGTCTATATTTATTTAGTTTTTTATTATTCCTTTCTTCATGTACAGATCTTACTGAACATGTTTATGATCAATTGGATGGAGATAAATTTTTGAGTGGATTGTCAGAACGGGATATGGCATCGATTATGGCACCTGTCTATGGCGATATGAGAGTTTTATATGCAGGTTTTAGTGCGCACCAAACAGGGTCTTGGTTTTATACGGGTGAAGAAACCGGGGATATACAAATTACGCCACGTAGAGGTGGAGCCTGGTACGATGGAGGTGTTTTCGAACGGCTGAATGGACATACCTGGACTGTTGATGATAAATTAGTTTTAGGTCCATGGCAACAGTTCTACAAAGGAGTTAATGATTGTAACAGACTAATTTACTTGTTTTCTGATAGTACATTAAAAGTTGATAGTACAAAAAGAATTCTTCTTATGTCAGAATTAAAAGTTGCCAGAGCTTTTTGGTATTATTGTTTGGTCGATTTTTATGGAAATGTCCCTTTAGTTACAAATTATAATGTCCCAAAAGGATTTTTACCAAAGACCTCACCACGCGATTCGATTTTTAACTTCTGTGTTTCTGAGATTTCTAATGCGATTCCTAATTTGCAAGAAGATGGATATGCAAAATGGAACAAATATGCAGCGACACACTTATTAGCTCGACTTTATCTAAACTCGGAAGTATGGACAGGCAAGCCTCAATATACTAAAGTAGACAGTCTATGTAAAATTATCATGAATTCTGGGAAGTATAAGCTGGAGTCGAACTATAAAAACATATTTGTAACAGATAATCAGTATTCTACAGAAATTATTTTTGCAATTCCAAATGATGAGATATATCATGTAAGTGAACCATTTCTCCCTCATTTATGGTCATTTCATTGGAAAACGTACTCACATTTGATGACAGTAACAAAATATTGGGGAGGTATGTGTGGTGAACCGGCTTTTATAAATTCATATAACATTGAAGATACTCGAAAAGCAAAATCATGGTTATGGGGTCAACAATATGATAATCTGGGTGTATTTGGTGGCAAAGGGGCTTCGATGCTATGTGAAGGTTGGAGACCAGATGATGCTGGCAAACCGTTAGATTACGAAAATACATTTACTCCTAATTCCCAAGGAGTTGGCGAACAAGAAGGAGTTCGAATGTTTAAATATGAAGTAAAGCCAGGTGCATTATCTTGTTTGAGCAACGATTTTGTACTATTCAGATATGCTGATGTGTATTTTATGAGAGCTGAGGCGCTTTGGAGAAAGAATAATAAAGTTGCAACATCAATAGTCGTAAGTTTATTAAACGAAGTTAGAAAAAGATCATTTACAGATTACAGAGGAGACAAAGTTTTACTTACGTCACAACTTGATGATGATCGATTTCTCAAAGAATATGGTTGGGAGTTTTGCCAAGAAGGTGATAGGAGACAAGAATTAATCAGGTTTGGAAAATTTACAACTTATAAATGGATGAATCATACATCCAGTCAACCTTACAGAGTTCTTTTTCCAATACCATATCAAGAACTAGTAGCGAACCCTAATTTAGTCCAAAATCCAGGATATTAATATCACAAATTAGAATAATGAAAAAAATAATCATTTCGTTGCTTTTTATTATAATAGCTTTCACCAGTATTGAATTAAGGGCAGAAAAAAATAATGAAATTTTAGAAATTTCTAAAGATACATATTTCGATAAAACTCTTGCTTGTATTGTCGGACAGGTTGGTGGAACGTTAAGTGGATTTGAATTTGTGAGATTAAACGGGAGTCCAAATCCGTACATCGGGATGCCTGATGCATGGTTTTCAATTGGCAAAGGGCCTTATGGTGGCGGTAGCAAGAATGGAAGTGCCGGTAATAATTGTGTTATTGCTAATGGTCAGATACGCCAGGATGACGATTATCATGTTGATTTTTTTAATCAAATGATATTTGATCAAAGTGCAAATCTTCCGACATCGTTAGATATACAACGTTTATGGAAGTTGCACAAAGTTCGGGATTGGGGTGGAGGTGCTAAAGCGTTGGAATTAATAAATGCAACTGATTATGTTCCACCTTTTACCGGACAGTTAGAATTTGGTAATATTTATTCTTGGTGCACTGAACCATATATTGAAAATGAAACAGTAGGGTGTGTTGCTCCAGGTATGCCTCAAACAGCCCAAACATTAACGAATCGATTTGCATTAACTACTGGTGAGTATGAGTCTGTTCTGTGGGCACGTTTTTTTGGTGTGCTATATTCAATTGCATATTTTGAAAGCAGCTCAATAACAGCAATCCAGAAAGCATCAGCCATATTTCCAAAATGGAGTCGTGCAAAATTTATATATGAAAAAGCATTGGAGTTACAACAAAAATATCCAAATGATTGGAGGAGTGCAGCTATAGAATTAGAACAATATAAAAGATTTATATATCGTTCTGATAATGATTTGTGTTCATATGATATTAATGGAGGTTTTATGATTCTATCAACATTGTATGGAAACAATAATTATTATGAATCAATTAAAATTGCCTCACTTATAGGTTATGATGGTGACTGTACTGCTGCAATAGTTGGAGGTTTAATGGGTATCATTAAAGGTATGGATGGTACTGATGCAACACTTAAACAAATTGTTTATAACAATGGTGATGGAATGCTGATAAACGATGGTAAATATGTTCCTTATATCGCTCAAGGTTATCTGAGTCAACAGAAATTCTCAGAGATTGCACTTTTATATCAACATAATATGGAAAAGGTATTGGCGATTTCAAATGGATCCATTTTAGCCGATACATACTTAATCCCCAAAGAAGATATAATTTCAGGTTGCAATGTTGATATACCCAATCGTGATTTTGAGGATGATCTTGTTGGAGCTAATAATGAATTTAAAAATGGAGCACAAGGTGGCATTGATAAAATACAAAGTTTTTCTCCTCATTCAGGGAATCAAACAGCTCGTATTATTGCGAGCAAAGGTGGAGCAACAGGGAAGATATATGTACAAACAAATAACCTGGAAGTTGGGAAAAGTTATAAAGTCACTGGATATCTCGTTGCAAAAGGTGAAAATAGGGCATCACTTTTTATAAAAAACGGATCGCAATTTTTGACTAGTTCTACTTATAATAATTCTAGTGATTGGTATAGTCGCACAATACTGTTTAAAGCAACTGAGTCATCTGCCAATATTGGATTATATGTGCCTCCAATTAAGGCCGGATTATTCAATGCCTATTTGGATGATATTATGATTGAAGAATGTCATGAAAATATATTAGCATCATACGAAGCTGAATCATTAACTGCTGGATCGGAATTATATAATGTAATAAATAGTGATACGATTAATGCTTCTCAAAATAGATATTTGTCTGTTGTAAATAATACTTCAAAAATTAAAAATATTTCTGTTAATGCAACTCAAAGTGGAGAGCATCTTATGCGAATCAGATTTTCAAATAGTTCTGGATCAGTTGTTTTTGCAAGAGTAATGAATTCATCAACTGCACAAGCGAGATTTCCATTCTATGTTACAGGCGATAACACAAACTTTGAAGAAAATATAGTTGAAGTACCTATTGATTTACATAAAGGTATAAATACTCTTTCACTAGAATACTTTTCAGGTCCAGTGTCATTAGATAAAATTGAAATTGTATCAGACAGTTCGTTTTTTGATAAATCAGGATCAAATCTGTCAGGTCTTAATCAAAGTGGATTAAATAATAATTCAAATGTAAAATTAATTGTTAATCCAAACAAACAATTAATCATTGAAGAACAGAATAATGAATTTCTCTTTGCCACACTTTTCTCAGTCTCAGGCAAAATGATGACTGAGTTCAAATTATTACCAATCACGACAACTTATAATATAACAACCCTTCAGAGTGGAGTATATTTAATTTCGCTCATGGGAAAGTATAATAGAAAAGTGTTAAAATTCATAAACCCATAATTTGAAATTTATTATTTTAAAAGGAACTACTCTCTTTATTATATAGCACTATTCTTTTTCGCTTTACGAGTATGACTCTGCAATTAGCAATTTTGAATCCTCATTTTCAGGTAAATTGGAAACAAATGGAAACACGACATGAAGGTCATGTAAATTTTAAAATTGTTGACGATCTCAAATCAGTCTGTATTTACTTATGCATAAGGTATACTTGAAAGCGATATACTTATTAAATTTTAATCAGAGTATGAATAAAATTATTAATGTATAAATATTGCCACTAATAATATCAATTATCAAGTTACGAACAATTTTATTTATTAATTTTTAAAAACAAAATGTTATGAAAAAAATGACGCTTTTTATTCTATTAACGTTTTCCTTTTCACTTTATGCACAAGAAAATGTTATTAATAATTTTGAATCCGCTTTTACAGGAGGATGGGGAACAAATGGAAATTCCGGTACAGCTCCCGATGAGAATCATGACAATTTCTCAATTGTCGATAATCCAAGCAAAACAGGGATTAATACATCTAATAAAGTTGGTAAATTTCACAGATTGAAATCAGGAAATTGGTGGGCATTAGCTTGGTTCCAATTTAATCCAATCCATATTACAGCTACTGTTGCCGCTCCAAAATATTTGCATATAAGTGTTTATAAACCAATTGCTTCAACAGTTTGTGTTCAGTTAAAAGATGTAGCAATTTCGCCGACCGTAAATACTGGAGAGTTAATAAGTGATAAACAAACAAAAATCAATGAATGGCAGGACATTGTTTACAAAATTACTATTACAGGATCAATTGCAGACATGGAAGTAAAACCGGATTTTGTTTCAACGTCAGCTCCATCGAATCGATTAACTGATGATATTGATATATATATTGATAACATCGTTATCAATAATGATCCAACACCACTCGGAGAAACACCTGAACCTCAACCTGAATTTAAGGGAAATTTACCTGAAGGTTTTGAAGGTGTCAATACGTTAATTGACCCAGTATTTTATCCAGATAGATTTAATTCTTATGGGCAAACAACTGCAATTTCCGATTTAACTGTTTCTGATAATCCAAGTAAAATTGGTATTAATACGACTGATAAATGTGCCAAATTTGTACGTAAAGCAAATGGTGATTGGTGGGCTGGAGTTTATATGATTCCATTAAACCCAATTGTTGTTAATGAGACAAATAATTATTTTCATATCATGGTTTATCGGGAGTCTGAGCCTACTCCATTGAATATTAAACTAGAAAATGCCACTGGCAATTCAGGAGATATTACAGTGCAAGGAAATGAAGCCGGTACTTATGATTGGGTTGACTATGTCTTCCAAGTTCCTGCAGACAAATATGGTACATATGATAAATTGGATATTATGCCTGATTTTTTACAAACTCCAGCACCCTCTGAACGATATTTCTCAGATGCATTGTTTTATTTTGATGCTATAGAGTTGAACAACAGTCCTACTCCCAGAACATCATCTGTTATCTCCGGAGTCTTAAATCCTAATAAAAATAAACTTAATGCATGGTCTGATGGAAATGGAAATATCAAACTTCATTCACCTCAAAATGAAAATTGTAGTATTCAGTTATACAATTCAATTGGTGAAATGCTTAATAACATAACTGTTAACCAACCGAATGGTTTAGTTACAATTCCTTCAAATCAATTAAGTGGTGTTATTTTAGTTAGACTCGCAACTTCAAAAGGAATTTTCACGTCTAAGGTGAGTTTATAATTTATTTTATTGAGGATTGGCAGATCCATTCTTCTGTCAATCCTTTTTTATGATATAACCCATATACATAATTAATGTAATCATGAAGAACTTTTTAGTCATTTTATTCTGCATTTCATTATCTTTTCCAATGAAGGCACAAAAAAGTAATTATCCAAATAATAGAATCCCTTTATCTGAGAATGCATTTATTGAATTACCTTTAGGTTCTATTCATGCTAATGGTTGGTTAAAAGAAAACTTAAACAGACAAAAAAATGGATTGAGCGGTCACTTAGATGAAATTTACCCACTAGTGATGGGTCAAAATAATGGATGGTTGGGAGGAGATGGGGATCAATGGGAACGTGGTCCTTATTGGATTGATGGATTGTTGCCTTTGGCCTATATCCTGAATGATAAAGAATTGAAACAGAAAGTTCAAAAATGGATAGATTGGACATTAAACAGTCAATGTGAAAATGGGTATTTCGGTCCACAAAAAGAATATCTAAATAATATCCCGGGAGTTCAACGTAATAATTGTGATGATTGGTGGCCTAAAATGGTCATGCTAAAAGTTCTTCAACAATATTATTCTGCAACATTCGATAAACGGGTTATACCATTTATGACTAAATATTTTCACTATCAACTAGAACAATTACCGACTAAACCTCTCGATTTCCGTTCATTTTGGGCACGATATCGTGGTGGTGATAATCTTATGGTTGTATTGTGGCTATATAATATTACTGGAGATAAAGATTTGCTTAAGCTAGCTGAAGTCATTAACGAACAAACTTTTGATTATGTGACTGCATTTAAAACAAAAAATTGGTGGTCAGCAGGCAACATGCATTGTGTAAATCTCGCACAGGGAATTAAAACCCCGGCTATTTACAGCCAACTTAAGGAAAAAGAAGTCAATTTATCGGTTTTAAAAAGCGGTTTTAATGATATAATAACATTTCTTGGATTTCCACATGGTGGATTTGGAGGAGATGAAGCATTACACGGAAATAATCCAACACAAGGAACTGAACTTTGTACAATTGTAGAATATATGTTCTCTCTCGAGAAAATGTTTCAGATCTCCGGTGATATAGATTACGCCGAACAAATTGAACGATTAGCGTTTAATGCTCTTCCGGCACAAAGTGACGATGATTATATGAATCGGCAATATTTTCAACAGACCAATCAAGTTTGCGTTACAAAATGTGATCGAAATTTTGATACGAATCATGCCGGGACCGATATAGTTTTTGGGTTGTTAAACGGTTATCCCTGTTGTACTGCAAATATGCATCAGGGAATGCCCAAGTTTATTCAAAATCTATGGTATGCAACATCTGACAATGGCCTTGCTGCAATTCTTTTTTCACCTTCAACGGTTAATGCAAAAGTAGGTAATGGAGTGGATATATCAATAGAAGAAAGAACTAATTATCCTTTTTCTGATAAAATCAACTTTTTTATTCTTCCTCAAAAACAAGTAACATTTCCATTTTATATAAGGATTCCAACATGGTGTAAGAATCCTACTATATTAATTAATTCTAAACAAATTGAAGTAATACCACTAAATGGATTAGTCTGTATTAATAGACTTTGGAAATATGGAGATGAAGTTCAACTAAACTTTCCAATGGAAGTAAATATAACACATTGGTATGAAAGATCTGTTGCTGTTGAAAGAGGCCCTTTAGTATTTGCGCTAAAAATGAATGAAAAAAGAACTGTGAAAAATTTTATTGGTGAAGATTTAAAATGGTTTGGAAATAATTATTGGGAAATAACATCCGATTCTCCATGGAATTTTGCTTTAATTGATTGTCCAAAAGAAAAATTAAATTTAAGGTATAAAACCTTCATAACAAAAGAAATTCCTCAATTCCCGTGGAATGAACTAAATGCTCCTATACAAATAAGAACGTCTGCAAAACGCGTTCCAGATTGGAAATTATATAATGAATCCTGTGGTCCTATTCCATATAGTATCGCATACGGAATGCCTGTTGGAGAAGAAGATTCAATAACGCTTATTCCTTATGGTTGTACCAAATTACGAATAACTGAGTTTCCTGTTACAGGAAATTATACTATTAAATGAGCAATTATGCAAAAACAGGCATTATTTTTATTATTAGTTGTTTTCTTGAATGGGTTGAATGGTAGTTCAATTGCAGCAACAGAAAAGACCAACAATCAAACTATACGTTGGTCAAATGAAAGAGCTAACGCATGGTATGCCGTTCAGCCGTGGCTAAGTGGTTTCAACTTTCAGCCATCAACAGCCATTAATCAGTTGGAAATGTGGGCACAAGAGACCTACGATGCTTCCACTATTGACAAAGAACTTGGATGGGCAGAGGAGCTTGGTTTCAATGTTGTGCGGGTTTATCTGAGTTCTGAAGTATGGAAAATTGATCCTTCAGGATTCAAAAAGCGAATTGAAAACTTTTTGTCCATTAGTGATAAACACAAGATTAAACCGGTTTTTGTATTTTTCGACGATTGTTGGAACGAAGAAACTGTACAAGGCAAACAACCTGTTCCCAAACCAGGAGTACATAATTCGGGTTGGGTACAGGATCCTGCATGTAGTTTAAGAGCCGATACAACCAAACTGTTTCCTGTTCTTGAAAAATACGTAAAAGATATTATCGGTACATTTAAAAACGATAAACGCATTTTGATGTGGGATCTATATAACGAACCAGGAAATAGTCAACATGGTATTTCATCGCTCCCTTTGTTGAAGAATGTTTTCAAATGGGGACGACAAATTAATCCAATTCAACCACTTTCTGCCGGGATTTGGTATTTTGGGACTACAGAATTGAATACTTTTCAGCTAGAAAATTCAGATGTAATTACATATCACAATTATAATGATGTTTCGGATCATCAGATGTGGATCAATTTCCTTAAAGCTTACGATCGTCCTATGATTTGTACAGAATATATGGCACGTCGCAATAATAGTCTTTTTCAAAATATTATGCCATTACTCAAGCGAAATAATATTGGAGCAATAAACTGGGGATTTGTGTCCGGCAAAACCAACACTATTTTTGCCTGGGACGAACCTAAGCCCGATGCAAAAGAACCTCCGCTTTGGTTTCATGATATTTATCGTCAGGATAAAACACCTTTTGATTCGAAAGAAATTGACTTTATAAAAAGAATGAATGGAAAATCAACTATGGTACAACTTTTTTCTGCGGAGAACTTCAACAAAATAATTGATGGAAAAAAAGTCGCTTTGTTTACTTTGAAAAATCGCTTGGGCATGACTGCACAAATTACCAATTTTGGTGGACGTGTTGTCAGTCTTTGGGTTCAGGCTAAAGATTATACTTTCAAAGATGTTGTAACGGGATTTAAATCAATCGATGAATATTTATCAGGAAAGGAAGTCTATTTTGGAGCATTGATAGGAAGATATGGAAATCGTATTGCCAATGGCAAATTTACGTTGAATGGTAAAGAGTATCAATTGCCTGTGAATAATGGTGTAAATCAGTTACACGGCGGACCGAAAGGATTTCATAATGTGGTTTGGGATGCGCGTCAGTTCAAAACGAACCTTAATGAAGATGCGCTTGAACTAAAATATCTTTCGCCGGATGGAGATCAAGGTTACCCAGGTAATTTAGAAGTAAAAGTAATATATACTCTTACAAATAAAAATGAATTAAGAATTGAATACTCGGCAAGCACAGATAAACCTACGGTCGTGAATCTTACACATCACTCATTCTTTAATTTGCACGGATTTTCCGATGGGATTGCTAAAACTATCAATACGCATATTGTGAAAATTAATGGGTCATTTTATACTCCGACAGATGATGGTCTTATACCGACCGGCGAAATTGCTTCTGTTGTAAATACACCAATGGATTTTATAAATCCGATTACAATAGGCAAAAGAGTAAATGACCCTTTTGATGCCCTTGTGAATGGTAGAGGATATGATCATAACTGGATATTAGATAAACATGGTGATAAGGTAACTGAAGCATCTGTTATTTTTGAACCAGAAACAGGTATTCAGATGCGTGTAATTACTGACCAACCGGCATTGCAATTTTATGGAGGAAATTTTTTTGAAGGAAAAAATACCGGGAAATATGGAGAAGTATATACCTATCGGACATCATTTGCTATGGAAACTCAGCATTACCCTGATAGCCCAAATCACAAGAGTTTCCCAACTACAGTTTTAAATCCTGAAGAAATATATTATCATATATGCATTTATAAATTTGAAATTAAGCCATAACAACGATATGACTATACAAGAATTAAAATTATCATTTCAGAAAGCTTACTCTAAAGCTGCAGAAGCAGTATATTTTGCACCGGGTCGAGTAAATCTTATTGGTGAACATACCGACTATAACGGAGGTTCGGTTTTTCCATGTGCATTGAGTTTTGGAACGTATTTGTTGTTGGCTAAAAACGACAAAAAAGTAATCAATTTTGAATCGCTGAACCAACCTGAAATCATTTCACTGGGATTTGATCAATTGACTACTCCGCTCGACAAATCTTGGGTAAATTATCCGCTTGGTGTTATCGCTCAATTTGTGAAACGCGGTATTGCTATGACACAAGGTTACGATTTGCTTATTTGGGGAAATGTTCCCAATGGTGCAGGTCTTTCTTCGTCAGCCTCATTGGAAGTGGTGACAGCTTTTGCGTTCAACGACCAATTGGAAACTGGTTTCGATCGTACGGTGTTGGCTCAAATCGGCCAGAAATCGGAACATGAATTCGCGTTAGTGAACTGTGGAATTATGGACCAGTTTGCTTCGGCTAATGGTGCCAAAGATCACGCTATCCACCTGAATTGCGATACGCTTGAATTTGAACTAGTTCCGGTAAAACTGGAAGGCGTAAAAATTCTTATCTCAAATACGCACAGCCCACATAAATTAGATTCAGGTGCTTATAACCAACGCGTAGCTGAATGCAAACTCGCCGTTGAACAACTCAACACTGTTCGTTCGTTAAAATATCTGGCCGAACTGACAGAAACAGAATTCAAATCAATCGAATCTGTCATTACCGATCCCAGTCGCTCAAAAACGTGCCCGCCATGTTGTAAGTGAAGTTCAACGTACATTTGACGCCGTAAAAGCATTGAAAGCAGGAGATTTGACTTTGTTTGGAAAATTGATGAATGCTTCTCACGTTTCATTGCGTGACGATTATGAAGTCACAGGTACGGAACTGGATTGCATGGCTGAAGAAGCATGGAAAATCGATGGTGTTATTGGGTCACGTATGACCGGTGGTGGTTTTGGCGGTTGTACCGTTTCATTAGTAAAAGATGAAGCCATTGATACATTCATTAAAGAGGTTGGCGCAGCATACGAATCTAAAATCGGTATCAAACCAGAGATTTATATTGCAGAAATCGGCGACGGGGCTAAAAGAATATTTTAAATTTTACTAACAAAGAAAATTAAAAATGAAACCAACATTATTTATTTTGGCTGCCGGGCTGGGTAGTCGCTATGGAGGATTAAAACAATTAGATGGTCTGGGGCCTAATGGTGAAACTATAATGGATTATTCAATATACGATGCCATAAAAGCCGGATTTGGGAAAATTGTTTTCGTTATCCGTGAATATTTCGAAGAGGACTTTAGAAATATTGTATTAGAAAAATATAAAGATATAATTGATGTTGATCTTGTTTTTCAAGAGATTAATAAGATTCCAGAAGGTTATAATTACATCTCTGAACGCGAAAAACCGTGGGGTACTAACCATGCCGTATTAATGGGTAAAGATGTAATTAAAGAACCGTTTGCCGTGATTAATGCCGATGACTTTTATGGTCAGGAATCTTTTGCAATTTTGGCTGATTTTCTGAAAAATATGGATGGGAAACAAAATGAATATTGCATGATTGGATACAGAGTGGGTAACACGCTATCTGAGAGTGGCGCTGTAAGTAGAGGAGTGTGCGAAGTAGATAAAAATGGTTTTCTGAAAAACGTGGTGGAACGTACTCATATTGAAGAAAAGGAAGGCAAGATTATCTATCAGACAGAAACTGGTGAGAGCGTAATAATTGATCAGGATACCCCTGTATCGATGAATATGTGGGGATTTACTCCGGATTATTTCAGTTATTCAATGGAGTTCTTCAAAGAATTTTTAATTGAAAACGGACAAAAGCTCAAATCTGAGTTTTATATTCCACTAGCAGTGAACAACCTAATTGTTCAGGGAATTGTCACTTGTAAAGTGTTGGATACACCTTCAAAATGGTTTGGTGTAACTTACGCTCAGGATCGCCCACAAACAGTGATAGAAATCAACAAACTAATAAATTTGGGAATCTACCCTGAAAAATTATTTTCGTAAAATTAAAGTATGGCTAAAATTCTAGTAACAGGTGGAACCGGCTATATTGGCTCGCATACTGTAGCAGAACTTCAGAAAGCAGGATATGAGGTTGTAATTGTTGACAATCTGTCTAATTCAAACATTCAGGTTTTAGATAGGATTGAGAAAATTACCGGTATCCGACCGGTTTTCGAGAATATTGATTGTGCTGATTATTTGGCAATGGACAAATTCTTTGAGAAATGCAACAAGGATAAACAGAATAATATCAAAGCAATAATACATTTTGCTGCAAGTAAAGCAGTTGGCGAGTCAGTCGAAAAGCCATTGTTATATTATCGGAATAACCTGGGGTCTTTGATGAATCTTTTGGAACTAATGCTTATAAATAACGTAAGAAATATTGTATTCTCTTCGTCTTGCACTGTCTATGGCCAGCCCGACATACTGCCGGTAACAGAGGCAACCCCGGTTAAGCAACCACTTTCGCCATATGGAAATACAAAGAAGATTGGAGAAGAAATAATAAAAGATACTATCTATGCCAATAATAACTATAAAGGGATTATTTTACGTTATTTCAATCCCATAGGCGCTCATCCTTCTTCCGAAATCGGTGAATTGCCAAATGGTATACCTAATAATTTGCTTCCATTTGTTGCCCAAACAGCTGTTGGATTACGAAAACAGTTGCAAGTGTATGGAGATGATTATACTACACCCGATGGCTCTTGTATCCGTGATTATATTAATGTTGTTGACCTGGCGAGAGCTCATGTATTGGCTGTAAAACGGATATTGGAAGGTAAATGTACTTCAAATGTCGAAACCTTTAATTTGGGAACAGGTCGGGGATTGTCGGTACTTGAGATCATTAAAACATTTGAACAAGTAACAGGTGTAAAGGTGCCTTATAAAATTGTGGGGCGACGTGAAGGTGATATAGAACAGGTGTGGGCTGACCCATCGTATGCCAATGAAGTACTTGGTTGGACAGCCACCGAAACTGTTGAAGATACTTTGCTCAGCGCATGGAATTGGGAACTAAAGCTGAAGCCTATTCAAAATCGTTGATCTTATTAAACTAAAACAAAAATCTATTTATGACTCTTATCAAGTCAATTTCTGGAATTCGTGGTACATATTGGGAAATTTCTATAAATGCGCCGATGGTTCATCTAATCCACATTATGTAAGTTGGAATCCGATTGTAACTGAACAACCTGATTTTCATCAACCAGATTTCTTTGGCGATTAATTGTTTGAAACCTAGTTTAATTTTATTCAATCTCTATTTTCGTGTTCACTACACTCTTAATTAGTTTTTTTAAGGCAAGAAAGAGTGTCTGTTAATTACAGGCATTCTTTCTTTTTAACTCAATTTATTAGCAATGTTTGACATAATAGAGAAAAAACAAGAATGATACTGGTTTTGAATTGTAAGAATTGTTGACTTCAATTACAAACCTTTTATTAGTGATTCAGATAGAAACGAATAGACTTAGCCGGTAAGTATTGTCTTTAAAAAGAAATATCATAAAGGAGATTTTAATTTCAAATTTGGTCTTATGGAGAAATTCACAAATCTATACTTTGACGAAATAGAAAAACAAATTAAAGAGATTGAACGAAATGAAAAAAATGAAATAACTAAATCCGTTCAAATTTTAATGTTTCTTGAATCTAAACTGGAGGAATTAAAAAGTTTCATTGTACAATACGATTTTAAAACGGAAGAGGAAGAAATAATGTTTTTCAAAGAAATAAAGCCGAAAATAGTAAGTAAGCTGATCTATTACATGTCTGTTTACAAGATTGAAATAAATCGTCCCAAAGGGAGCTGTTCAATTATAGAGACCTATTTATTGACAGAATTGGATCTGTTGAAACATTACTTTGATTGCAATATTGAGATGTATCATTACTATCGAACGGGCGGCACTCATTTCGATAAGATTTACTTTTTGAGAAACCGGGATGCTGACATTCCGATGAATATTGCCTGTTTTTATTTCGAGCGTGATGTCAGGTTCTCCACAGTATACGATTATAAAATAGCCAAAATCATGGCTAATGATTTATTAGAGTTGTATATCAAATCACAACTTACAAGATTGAAAGAAGATGCTCTAAATGAACATGAAATTGATACAGAGTTTAAAGCTCGTGAGAGCTGGACCGCAAGTAAAACGGATTTGGCGGAGTTAATTTATGCATTGGATACATCAAAGTGTATAAACCATGGAAATATAAAACTGAAAGCAATTACTTCTTACCTGGAGAATGTTTTTAATATAAGTATTGGAGATATCTACCGAATTTATTTAGAAATCAGGGAGCGAAAAGGGAGTAGAACTCAATTTCTTGACCGATTAAAAGATAAACTGATAGAACGAATGGATGAGGCAGATAATGATAATTAAAAATGAATATCTGATATATAACCTATTCTTAATATAAAATAGAATAACAGGGGCTTTGCCCCTAAAACCCCACTTCATTTTTTGGCTTGAACCAAAAAACGAAGCAAAAAAGTTCAAGACTACACCCGCTTCACTCGAAAAATTAGTCGTTTGTAAGCTGAAAACTTTTAAACTCGTCTCGACGAAATACGTCGAGACTCAAACAGAAAAGTTTTCTACGCCTACTTCACTCCATTTTTCGGCTCACCGGACGAGGTCGGTCATTTACATACGTTGTGAAAATTAATTAGCTGTCAAAACGGATACTCATTAAAAAATAATAGACTATAAAAAAAGAATATATAAGGATAAATATTGAAATAAAACTAAGATTCTGACATAGCGTTCGCTGAACGTCTCTCACGAAAATCGGCAATTTTCAAAAATACAGACGAGACTAAAAGCAGAATGTTCATGCATGCTTAAAGTATGCGTGGGCTTTTTCTGTTTCGTCTGTGGGTATTGCCGATACCTCGTGAAGAACAGTTATAAGTCCACGTTTTTTTTATACAAATCACTAACATTACAAGCATGAGAGAACTAATATTATACACGACTGTTTCGTTGGATGGCTATTTGGCTCCAATTTATGGAGGATTTGATATGCTGACTACAATTTCAAATACGGAACGGGAAGATTACGGAAAGAATATGTTTTATAATTCAATTGACACGGTCATCATGGGCAGAAATACCTATTACGAATTGTCATGTATAGATATCGATATGCCATTTAAGGATAAAGAAATATATGTGGTTTCTCAAAAATCGCTGGGACTTCATAACGAAGTACGCTTCATAAAAGAAAATGCTGTAAACGAAATCAGAAAACTCAAAGAGCTTGAAGGCAGAAATATCTGGTTGATGGGTGGAGGTATTTTAACCGCTTCTCTTTTAAGGTATAAACTGATTGATAAAATGATTATAAATTATCTGCCTGTCATGCTTGGTGACGGAATTCCCTTGTTTCCCAAGTACAAGGGAGAATCCAAATGGGTACTAGCTAAAAAACAATCTTTCGAAAATGGAATTTTACAAGCTGAATATCAGCTTATTTGAAGAAATAATTCAATTAAAATACGTTTCAAAATTCCCAAGCTTTTCCCAAGTTTGGGAATTTCTTTTATATGTATATTTACTGTCGTTCAATTTATTAAATCTTCTTTTTAAATAGCTTAATCAGGCTTTTGTATTTCCAAATTCCCCTTTAGGGGATTTAGGGGCAATTATAGGTTGTATTTCCCAAGTTCAGTTCCAATTTCAGAAAAAATCCTATTGAAAAAACCGTTCTATACCATATCCTTAGCCATAATTATAAAAAAACTTCTCCCAACTTGTGTTTTTATATTTTTCATTCTCCCCAATTTTGCCAACAATAAGAGAAAATGCATTATCAATTATCAATTGTTCTTTATTCATTATATTGTTATGGCAGAATTCAAAATCTCACTTCAAAAGACACTCGCCCATGAAGGTGAATATGTCAACGATCCTGATGATTCAGGCAAGGAAACCTATAGAGGTATTTCACGCGCAAACCACGGTAATTGGAAAGGTTGGTCCGTTATTGATCAGTATAAAATCAAACCCAATTTCCCTTTCAGTTTGGCAAACAATGCCGATTTGGAAAAACAAGTCGAACTTTTTTATCGCTATGAATTTTGGTTACCATTGAAAGGTGATTTAATTGCCAATCAAGTTACAGTCGATTCAATTTTTGATTTTAGTGTAAATGCCGGAATCAGAACAAGTGTTCAGATCGTACAATCTATCGTTGGTACTAAAGCAGATGGAATAATAGGAGAGCAAACACTCCAAAAGCTCAATTCATTGGACTTCGGTTATTTTCAACCGGCTTTCACCGTTTCCAAAATAACCCACTACATTTCAATTATCAAAAAATGTCCAAACTACAAAAAATATTTGTACGGCTGGATTATCCGCGCATTGGAATATTCATAAACTATTCGCTGTCATATAGAAAGATATTAAAACATGTTTAAATCAATAATAACATTATAAAGCCTCCAACTCATTCTTCCTTTTTCTCTCTCCTTTGGGAGAGAGTACCCGTAGGGTTGGCATTATCACATTTTCAAATCACCACATTATCAAATTAGTCTTATGGAAGTTATAACAATTGAATCCAAAGCATTCAAAGACTTAATGGAAAAAGTCAACACTATTGCCAAATTTGTAGTCAACTATCAGCCCGAAGAAATCAACGAAGAAGAAGCTTGGGTGGACGGTTATGAAGTTTGTACATTCCTGAAAATAAGCGAACGTACCCTTCAGCGCCTTCGCACCAAAGGGCTCATTTCTTATTCTATCATTTCAGGCAAAACCTACTACACAATTGCAGAGGTAAAACGCATGTTGAAAGAACGTTTGGTAAAAAGCAATCAGGAAGCCCTTCTATGTTGTAATCCAAATAAATTGAGTAATATTTTTAATATTTAATAAATATTCATTGTATATGTCAGATAATGAGCATATTGATATATGATATTTTTATATTTATATGAGTTTTTAGACAATAAGATTTCGGCACTACATATCAATGTACTGCATAATTATAAAAATTAACCTGTCAATATCCCGCAAAAACAACCTTCTATCAGTAGTCAAATAGACATTTGCTACATTTCCTTTTTCAGTTATCAGGCGTAAAAGTGCCGTAATCTTTACTAAGCGATCATTGCCGCAGGTCAAGCCAACCGGTCACTTGATTTGTATTATTGTTTTTACAGGTTTTGACCTGCGATTCCCATTTGATAAGGACGTTTGTTTTTAAGGGTATAATACATTCGATTCAGCAGTTTTCTGGCAATGCGAATGATTGCTTTATTGGGCTGCATTCTTTTTATGTACGTGTTATAGCTGAGCGATAAAGCGGTATCTATTCTAACGGCTACCCAAGCACTTTCCACCAACATGCTTTTCAGTATTTTCTGTCCTCTGAAAGTCATTTCACCCTTATTTTCTTTCTCGCCACTGGAATGGCTGGTGGGAACCAGTCCCACATATGAAGCCAAATCGTCAATAGTTCTGAAACGTTCCACGTTTTCTATTTGGGTGATAAAAACTACTGCATTTGTGATTCCTATGCCTGGAACAGTTTGAAGTATCTCGACATTTTGCTTGTACCTGTCCGAGCGACAAAGTACCCTAATCTTTTTATCTATTTCCAATAAAAGTTGCCGTTGGTTTTCGGCTTCCCTGATAAGCATATTCAAAGCCGCTCTCCCCGACCATGTTTCGAGTTTAATCTCTTTCGACAGAGAAATCCATATAGGCTTTGTAGCATTGAATTACTTTTTCTGTATCCACTTCGTGATTAGTTAATGCCCAATATAAGTCGAAGAGGTCACGTCCCTTACGGCGTTGGTACAATGCCCGGAGTTTGGTACCAAGGAGTTCTTCTAATTCATATCCGGTTAGATTACATTCACCAGTGAACCATGAGTTTTTTACTTTATATGGAATTTCTTTTAGCCCTACAACATTGAAGTGTTCACGGGTATTGATCTCAATTTTCAACCTCATGCTTATTATCGGCTGGGTATTGGTTTCAAATCGATAAATGACAGTATTGTTATGAATGTGCTGTAAAACGGTTCTTTTTGTACCTAAAAAGGATGCTAGTCTCTCACGGATTCTTTTGAGAACCGCAACGATTGGCTCTGAATTAATTTGAACCAAATCGATGTCTTCAGAATATCGTATTTGGGGCTTTAGATAGAGCTTGTGTAAGGCTGTACCTCCCCTGAAAGCCAGCGATTTGTTTATTAGTTCATCTGAGAATAATTCAATTAAGGCTCTAGCAATAATTAAATCCTGTTCTACCTGTGCATCTGTAGGCCATGGTGCCTGTTCTTTCCACTCTTGTATGTATCTTTGGGGTATCATAAATCGCTTTCAATTTCCATATTAATTATTATTTTCCAT
>Ga0209373_10001934_pt1 | contig 22385 bp, 24 predicted proteins | sample Higcelweek5metaG_FD_187173 | JGI IMG/M metagenome (GOLD analysis project Ga0209373, IMG submission 187173) | Freshwater pond sediment microbial communities from the University of Edinburgh, under environmental carbon perturbations - High... | ecosystem: Environmental > Aquatic > Freshwater >... | reverse complement strand
CAACGACATCGCCGACCAGACGAACCTGCTGGCGTTGAACGCCGCCATTGAAGCCGCGCGCGCAGGCGACGCGGGCCGGGGCTTCGCCGTGGTCGCCGACGAGGTGCGCAAGCTGGCCGAGAAGACCATGGTCGCCACCAAGGAGGTCGGCCAGGCCATCAACTCCGTGCAGAACGGCTCCAGACAGAGCATCGAGAACGTGGAGCGTTCGAACTCGGCCATTGAGGAGGCGAACAAACTGGCCGGGGACTCCATCGAATCCCTGGGGCAGGTGTTGAAGCTCGCCGCCTCAACCTCTGATCAGATCAGGGCCATCGCCACGGCGGCGGAGGAACAGTCCGGAGCAAGCGGCGAGATCGACCACGCGGTCAAGGACATCATGAACATCGCGGGCGGCACACTGGAGGCCGTGGAGGATTGCCGCAAGACCATCGAAAGCCTCGCCGGACTGTCCGAGGAGCTCCGGCGCATCATGCGCGAGCTGGAGAGCACCTAGAGGGGCTCGTCGCGATATTCCCGCTGGATGGCCTCGATTTGGGTGATTCTGGCGAGAAAAACGTCGAACAGAGCCGGATCGAAGTGCTTTCCGCGCCCCTTGGTCATGATCTCGATGGACGTCTCGTTGCTCAGGGCCTCCTTGTAGGGGCGCCTGGTGGTCAGGGCGTCGAAGACGTCGGCCACGGCGCAGATGCGCCCGAACAGGGGAATGCCCTCGCCTGCCAGGCCGTTGGGATAGCCCGACCCGTCCCACATCTCGTGGTGCGTAGCGGCGATGACCGCACCGGCCTCCAGGTACTTTGAGGTGCTGTCGCCCAGGATGGCCGCGCCCATGAGGGTGTGCCGACGCATGATCACCCATTCCTCCTCGTTCAGCTTGCCCGGCTTGAGCAGAATGGCGTCGGGTATGCCCATCTTGCCGATGTCGTGCATGGGGCTGCTGTTCAGGATCAGGTCCACCGCCTCGCCATCCAGGCCCGCGCCCTCGGCGATGACCGCGCAATAGCGGCTCATGCGCATGATGTGGCTGGCCGTGTCCTCGTCCTTGTATTCCGCCGCGGCGGAGAGCTTGCGGATGGTCTCCATGTGCGCGCGCACGGTGGCCAGGCGCGCATGCTCAAGATCGATCAGGGCGCCGCGCAGGGCCTTTGTCTTCTCCGCGACCATCTGCTCCAGGTGCTGCTGGTAGTCCTTGAGCTTGTCGTGATAGCCCTTCATGCGCAAAAGCGAGGTCATGCGCACGCTGAGCTCCGTGGAGTCGATGGGCTTGGCCACAAAGTCGTTGGCCCCGACCTGCACGGCTCGCAGGCGGTCCTCCTTGGCCGAGAGCGCCGTGACCATGACGATGGGCAGGTCCGCGAACTTCGGCATCTCACGGATGGCCTTGGCCACCAGGAAGCCGTCCATGCCGGGCATCATGATGTCCAGGAGCACCAGGTCGAAAGTCTCATCCAACAGGGCCAGGGCCGCAGGGCCGGAATCCGCCGAGACGCACGTCAGCCCGTAGGACTTGAGCAGGCCCTCAAGAACCTTGCGGTTGATGAGTTCGTCGTCGACAATGAGTATCTTCTCGGTCCTGCCAGCTTCTTCCATATGCAGACCACCACGGGGTTGATCGATTTCGTCTGGGTATTAAGAAAATTGTCCATACACTAAAGGGGATACTGATTTCAAGAGCTGCTTTACATTAATATTCCCTATCATCCAATTCCCTGGACAAATACCTGTCGCAAAGGTAAGGCCCTGTGGACATTGGTCCTCGTTCAGCATACGAAAGAATCGCCCTCTGTAATGCCGTGATGGCGCACGCAATCATGGCGCAGGCTCCCTCCTACGCTTCACGGGGCCTGCGCACCGAAGACCCGGGGAACGCATGGGAAAGATCTCCAAGATCAAGGTTGCCGAGGGTATTTTTTACGTAAGCATCCAGGATGCCGGCGTGAACATCCTTTGCGGCTGCCCGGCCGACAGCGTCAAGCACCTGATGAAACGCGGCCTGATCCAGAACATCGAGGCCGAGGGCGTCAGCTTCGAGACCGGGCCGAACGCCATCCTGCTCTCTGATGAACGCATCCAGCAGGGCCGCTTCGCCAACCTTTCCGAATTCCCCATCCTCCAGATCTTCTATCGCCAGGGGCGCATCATTCCCGGGCACCCGAACAACACCGGCGTCAAGCCCGCCCTCATCGGCTCACGCAAGCAGGTCGAGGCCCAGATGGAGTACATCTACCGGGGCAACTACGGGCTCGTCTCCGAAGAGGAGCTGATGGCCGCCGGGGTCGGCGAGGCCGAGGCCAAGGCCTGGATGCGCCTGAAGCTCAAGTTTGCCTTCGGCAAGATCCGGCGCATGGAGGAGTACCTCGACCTCGTGGTGGTGGAGAACGAGCCCCAGGAGATACGCGGCCAGGTCTTCGTCAAACGCCTCAAGCTCAACCATTTCGAGATCAGCTACGGCAAGGAGTCGGTGCGGGTGGACCTGAACCCGACGCCGCAGACCACCTGCAAGCCCTCCTATGTCCTCGGCTTCCACCACATCAAGCGCGACTATTTCGCCGTGCTGCATTCCGGCGAGGGCGACGGCTGGGACCCCAACCGTCCGGCCATGGCCAGCATCATCATCTTCCAGGGCAAGGTCTACCTCATCGACGCCGGACCGAACATCCTGCACAGCCTGAACGCCCTGGGCATCAGCGTCAACGAGATTTCCGGCATCTTCCACACCCACGCCCACGACGACCATTTCTGCGGCCTGCCCGCGCTCATGCGCTCCGACCACCGCATCCCCTACTACGCCACGCGGCCCGTGCGGTCCTCGGTGATGAAGAAGCTTGCGGCCCTGGCCATGACCGGCGAGGAGGAATTCGACCACTATTTCGAATTCCACGACCTGGAGCTGGGCCAATGGAACGACATCGACACCCTGGAGGTGAAGCCGGTGTTCTCGCCGCATCCGGTGGAGACCACGGTGATGCTTTTCCGCACGCTTGACCGCAACGGCTACCGCACCTATGCCCACTTCGCGGACATCGCCAGCCTCGGCCTGCTGCGCAAGATGATCACCGCCGACCCCGAGGCGCCGGGGCTCTCCCGTGAGCTTTTCGACGCGGTCTGCGCCGACTACCTGGAGCCCGTGGACCTGAAGAAGCTCGACATCGGCGGCGGCATGATCCACGGCGACGCCGAGGACTTCGCCAGCGACAAGTCCGGCAAGATCCTGCTGGCCCACACGGCCCTGCCGCTGACCAACAGGCAGAAGGAGATAGGCTCCGGCGCGCCTTTCGGCATGGTCGATGTGCTCATCCCCGCACACCAGGACTATGTCCGTTCCTATGCCTACCACTACCTCTCCTCCTACTTTCCCACGGTTCCCGACAGCAAGCTGCGCGTCCTGCTCAACTGCCCGGTGGTCAAGGTCAACCCCGAGACCCTCATCCTCAAGGCCGGGCGCAAGGCCGATTGCGTGCAGCTCATCCTGACCGGGCAGGTCGAGGTGATACGGACCAGGAGCGGCATCTACAGCACCCTGACCACCGGCGGGCTTTTGGGCGAATACACGGCGCTCACGGGCAAGGCCTCCCCGGAGACTTACCGCGCGGCGAATTTCGTCCAGGCCCTGCGCATCCCGCTGGACCTCTACGCCATGTTCGTGAAGAACAACGGCCTGTTCGACGAGATGACGCGCCTGCAGGACATCCGCAGCTTCCTGTACACCAGCAGCCTCTTCGGCGACGGCCTGTCCTGCACGCGCCAGAACGCCATTGCCGAAGCCGTCAACGTCCACGCCCAGCAGACCGGCGAAACCCTCAATGCCTGCGCCGAACCCATGCTCTGCCTGGTCAAGTCCGGCAAGATCGAGCTGCTTGTGGGCGACAGGCTCATCGAAACCCTTGGCCCCGGCGATTTCTTCAACGAAAGCTCGGTGCTCTTCAACACGCCCTGCCTGTTCAAGGCCAAGTCCGCCAAGGACTCCATCCTCTATTCCATTCCGGGCGCGGTGCTGTCGGATATCCCCATTGTCCGCTGGAAGCTTCTTGAATTATATGAAAAACGCCTGGACAAGACCGTCAGCCAAGGCAATGACGAGGGCTTCTTCCAGTGGCAGGACGAGTACGCCATCAACGTCGAGAGCATCGACGCCCAGCACCTGGAGCTCTACGCCATCGCCAAGACGCTCTACGCGGCGCTGTTCGACGGCAAGGACGCCAGCGACCCGGCGCAACTGTTTCCCCGGCTCATCAACCACACCCGGCTGCATTTTCAGACAGAGAACCAGCTCATGCTCAAAACCGCCTACCCCGGCTTCGCCGTGCACGCGAAAAAACACGAGCAGATATTGCGCGCCCTGGAGGATTTCGCCGCAGGCTACGCGGCACGGCGAAAGCCGCAGAAGAAGGAAGTCGGCGTCTTCCTCAAGGACTGGGTGATGACGCATATTCTCACCGAGGACAGGCGCCTGGGAACATATTTGAACATGAACATGTTCACCTAGCCGCGCACCAGTCCGGCACCACACCTTGCCCGCAGCACGCGCAGACGGCTGCAAACACGCCCTCATACAATTTTGTCATATGCATGAACATGCAATGCTGTTCATTTCACAATCCTGTTACCTTTTATCCTCGCCGCGCGCACAAGAATGCAATAACAATAGTGATTCCAGCGGGCTGTGTACTTGGCCCGATTCTTGATATCTTTCTCGGCAACACTTCAGGGCAGGCGAGATTTTCCGTCTGTTCGTAGCGGCCAGGGTTGATTCGGATAGGGCAGTTGATCTAGAGTGTGGGCGAAGGCAAGCCCGCATCGAATTCAGGGCCATATTCCACAATACTGTCAAGGAACACCTAACGCCACACTTACAGGAGTCAGCCACCATGAGCGGAATCCAGGCACGTCTGAACGCCATCTCGGCGGTCATCAATTACAAACCGGCGCACGCCCCCCTCAACTACCACGACACCAAGCCCACCGATATCTTCGGGGCCAATGTCTTCAGCGACAAGGTGATGAAAGAGCGCCTGCCCAAGCCGGTGTACAAGTCCTTGAAGAAGACCATCGAGCTGGGCGAGAAGCTGGACCCCTCCATTTCCGACGTGGTGGCCAACACCATGAAGGATTGGGCCATCGAGAAGGGCGCCACCCACTTCACCCACGTGTTCTATCCGCTCACCGGCATGACCGCAGAGAAGCACGACGCCTTCCTCGTGCCTGACGGCAAGGGCGGCGCCATCGCCGAGTTCAGCGGCAAGCTGCTGATCCAGGGCGAGCCCGACGCCTCCAGCTTCCCCTCCGGCGGCCTGCGCTCCACCTTCGAGGCCAGAGGCTACACCGCCTGGGATGTGACCAGCCCGGCGTACATCCTGGAAAACCCCAACGGCACCTTCCTGTGCATCCCCACCGCGTTCCTTTCCTGGACCGGCGAGGCCCTGGACAAGAAGACCCCGCTTTTGCGCTCCAACCAGGCCCTGAACAAGCAGGCCAAGCGTGTGCTCAACCTTTTCGGCACGGACACCAAGCTGCCCGTGACCTCCTTCGCCGGTCCGGAGCAGGAATACTTCCTCATCGACCGCAACTTCGTGTTCTCCCGTCCCGATCTGCTCATCGCGGGCCGCACCCTTTTCGGCGCCAAGTCCGCCAAGGGCCAGGAGTTCGAGGACCAGTACTTCGGCGTGGTGCCGCGGCGCGTGCTCTCCTTCATGATGGAGGTTGAGCGCGAGCTGTTCAAGCTGGGCGTGCCCGTCAAGACCCGCCACAACGAGGTGGCCCCGAGCCAGTTCGAGATCGCGCCCATCTACGAGATCGGCAACCTGGCCACGGACCACAACCAGATGGTCATGACCACCATGCGCAGCGTGGCCAAGCGCTACGGCATGATCTGCCTGCTGCACGAGAAGCCCTTCGCCGGGATCAACGGCTCGGGCAAGCACCTCAACTACTCCATCGGCAACGCCGAGTTGGGCAGCCTGTACGATCCGGGCGACACCCCGCACGACAACGCCCAGTTCCTGGTCTTCTGCGCCGCCGCCATCCGCGCCCTGCACAAGTACGGCGCCATGCTGCGCGCCACCGTGGCCACCGCCTCCAATGACCACCGCCTGGGCGCCAACGAGGCCCCTCCGGCCATCATGTCCATGTACCTGGGCGAGCAGCTGACCGACGTCTTCGACCAGATCAAGAAGGGCAAGCTCAAGAACTGCAAGACCAAGAGCGAAATGTGCATCGGCGTGGACACCCTGCCCCCGCTGCCCATGGATCCGGGCGACCGCAACCGCACCAGCCCCTTCGCCTTCACGGGCAACCGCTTCGAGTTCCGCGCCGTGGGCTCCGCCCAGTCCATCGCCGGCTCCCTGGTGGCCCTGAACACCATGATGTCCGAGTCGCTCGACTACATCGCCACCGAGCTGGAGAAGGCCACCAAGGGCGACAGCAAAAAGCTCAACGCCGCAGTGCAGACCGTGCTCCAGAAAATCATCAAGGAGCACGACGCCATCGTCTTCAACGGCGACGGCTATTCAGACGCCTGGCACAAGGAAGCGGCCAAGCGCGGCCTGCCCAACCTGAAGACCACCCCCGACGCCCTGCCCGTGCTGACCACCAAGCCCGTGATCGAGCTGTTCACCAAGTACGGCGTCCTCTCCGAGGCCGAGCTGCGCAGCCGCGAAGAAATCTACCTTGAGATGTACGCCAAGACCCTGAAGACCGAGGCCGCCCTGATGGTGCGCATGGCCAGCACCATCATCTTCCCGGCCGCCATGCGCTACCAGAGCGAGCTTGCCGCCGCCTGCGCCAACCTGAAGGCCATCGGCAAGGACTTCAAGATGTCCACCCTGGAGGACGTCACCGCCAAGCTGCGCTCCATGCAGACCGCCGTGGCCAAGCTGGAGAAGCTCTTGAGCGCCGAGGGCAAGAGCAGCCACGCCGAGGCCAAGTACCTCTGCGACAAGGTTCTGCCCGCCATGAACGAGGTCCGCAGCTTCGCCGACGCCCTTGAGGTGGTTGTGGCCGACGACCTGTGGTCCCTGCCCAGCTACCAGGAGATGCTGTTCATCCGCTAATCGCGGCCGGACAGCGCAGAAAAGACAAGGCCGCCCCTTCAGGGGCGGCCTTTTTCGTTGCGAAAGCGGTCGCCTTGGCTAGTGGTCGGCGGGAAAGGGAAGGTCCAGGGGCTCGTACTTCTGCCAGCCGGGTCCGTCGAAGTGCCACCACTCCGTGGGCAACGGCTCGAAGCCCTGGGCCTGCATGGCGCGCTCCAGGGTCAGGCTGTTGCGGCGGGCCTCGGGAGAGGCGGCGGCGGAGTCCCGGTGGGCCTTGTCCGTGAAGTCGTCATAGCCCGTGGGCATGACCAGCTCCTGGCCGTGCGAGTCCACCAGGGTCACATCCACGGCAGCGCCCCGGTTGTGCCTGGAGCTTTTGACGATGACGCCGTCCTTGCGCACAGGCAGTCCGACGTAGCGCTCGTCGGGCATGATGCTCCAGAAGGTCTCCTGCACCGAGAAGGGCCTGTAGCAGTCGTAGATCTTGAGCCCCAGGCCCTGGCCGCGCAGTCCGGCCTGGACCGCCACAAGCCGCCGCGCCACGTCCGCGCGCAAATAGCAAAGCGCCGCCGGGTAGACGCGCTTGCCGGTGAAGTTGTTTTCCGTGGCGTAGCGGATGTCGAGCACAAGACTCCCGTCCAGGCTCGTGGGCTCCACCAGGCCCGCAGCCGAGAGATTGCGGGCTGCCGGGTCTGCCGCCAGGGCGACGGCGCACAGCATGTGCAGCACAAGCAGAAACAATGCGATCCTGCGAAACATGGCCTACTCCTTGCGTTTGGGCGCCAGCCGGAAATGAAGAAGCGGGGGAGGAAAGCCTCGCCCCGCTCAACGTTCGCCGGAAAGTCTACTTGTTCTTGCCGCGCTTCTTCCAGAGCTCCATTTCCTTCATCTTCTTGCGGCGGTCGCGCTGCAGGGACTTGCAGACAAGAGGCATGCCCTTCTTGTAGCCGAATTTCTCGCGGTATTCGGGCGGGGTCAGGCCGTGGCTTGCAAGGTGCTTCTTGGTGATGATCTTGAAAGCCTTGCCGCACGAGCAGCACGTGATGGTCTTCTCGCGTACGCTCTTGGTGGGATCAATGGAGGCTTCCTCCTCCTCGACCTGTACAGCGGGCTCTCCAGCGATGGCCTGAATGCCGCGCACGAGCTTCTTGACCATGGAGGTGATCTCTTCCTCCGTCATGGTCCTGACGCTGGCCTGCGCTTTGACGATCTCAAGGGCTTCCTTCAAATAGTCATCCATCTTCAACTCCTTGGCGTTTGACGGAACATCTTTATGGATCCAGCCTGATGCATTCATGTGCTCACTTAATGCTAGCCGCTAACACCGATGGACTCTTTCGTCAACACGACACCATGCAACATTGATGCATTTCCCACCGTTCAGGCGGATAGAGGAAAGCACTGCACGAGATGCAAACTGCACGAGATCCGGGGCAACAAAAAAAGCGGGGCCATCCTCTCGGACAGCCCCGCATAAGTGCGCCGGGTATGGCCTATTTCTTGAGCCAGCTCATCATGGAGCGCAGCTTGGCGCCCACAACTTCAATGGGGTGCTCGGCGGCAAGACGGCGGGAAGCATGCAGATGCGGCTGCCCGGCCTGATTTTCCAGAATGAACTCCTTGGCGAAGTTGCCGGTCTGGATTTCCTTCAGGATCTTCTTCATCTCCTTCTTGGTCTCTTCGGTCACCACGCGCGGGCCGCGGGTGAAGTCGCCGTATTCGGCGGTGTCGCTGATGGAGTGGCGCATCTTGGCCATGCCGCCCTCGTAGAGCAGGTCCACGATGAGCTTCATCTCGTGCAGGCACTCGAAGTAGGCCATCTCCGGCTGGTACCCGGCCTCGACCAGGGTCTCGAACCCGGCCTGGATGAGCGCGGTGCAGCCGCCGCAGAGCACGGCCTGCTCGCCGAAGAGGTCGGTCTCGGTCTCCTCGCGGAAGTTGGTCTCGATGACGCCGGAACGGGTGGCGCCGATGCCCTTGGCATAGGCCAGGGCCACGTTCAGCGCGTTGCCCGTGGCGTTCTGGTGCACGGCCACCAGGGCGGGCACGGCGCCGCCTTCGGTGTAGGTGCGGCGCACCATGTGGCCGGGGCCCTTGGGCGCGATCATGATCACGTCCACGTCGGCGGGCGGCCTGATCTGGCCGAAGTGGATGTTGAAGCCGTGGCCGAAGGCCAGGGCCTTGCCAGCGGTGAGGTGCTGCTTGACCTCGGTGTCGTAGATGAGCTTCTGCAGCTGATCCTGGGCCAGGATCATGATGAGGTCGGCCTTCTGCGCGGCCTCGGCGGCGCTCACCGGCTCAAAGCCGTGTTCCTTGGCCAGGGCGTAGTTGGCGCCGCCGGGGCGCTGGCCCACGATGACCTTGACGCCGGAATCGCGCAGGTTCTGGGCATGGGCGTGGCCCTGGCTGCCGTAGCCGATGATGGCGACCGTTTTGTCCTTCAAAAGCCCAAGGTCCGCGTCATTCTCGTAATACACTTTCATGTCTTCTCCCTTTTGATTCGTCGGGCGGGTGCCTGGCGTTGTTCGCTGTTCAGTTCTGGATGGAGCGCTTCATGGCCACCATGCCCGAGCGCGAGATTTCCTTAACGCCGAAGCGGGTCAAAAGCCCCACGATGGCATTGATCTTTTCGTGATTGCCCGTGGCCTCGATGGTCAGCTCGTCGATGCTCACATCCACCACCTTGCAGCGGAAGATGTCGACGGTGCGCAGGATCTCGGCGCGGTTGGCGTCGTTGGCGTTGACCTTGAGCAGCACCATCTCGCGCAGCACGCTCTTCAAGTCCGTGAGGTCCACGACCTTGATGACCGTAATGAGCTTGCGGAGCTGCTTGACGATCTGCTCGATGATCTGCTCGTCGCCCTCGGTGGTGATGGTCATGATCGACACGCCGGGGTCAAGGGTCGGCCCCACGTTCAGGGACTCGATGTTGAAGCCGCGGCCGCTGAACAGGCCGGCCACCCGGGAAAGCACGCCGGGTTCGTTCTCTACAGTGACAGTAAGGATGTGACGCATGATCCGCCTCCTACACAAGCAGCATGTCGGTGAGGGAGGCCCCGGCCGGGACCATGGGGTACACGTTCTCCTCACGCTCCACGCGCACGTCCACGATGACCGTGCCCGGCGTGTCCAGAGCCTGTTTCAGAACGCGTTCCAGGTCCGCCGGGTCCGTGATGCGAAAGCCTGTGGCGCCATAGGCCTCGGCCAGCTTCACGAAGTCCGGCTGGGCGTCCATGCACGTCTCGCAGTAGTTCTTCTTGTAGAAGAGCTCCTGCCACTGGCGCACCATGCCGAGATAGCCGTTGTTCAGGATGACGATCTTGACCCCCAGGTTATTGCACACGCTTGTGGCCATCTCCTGGATGTTCATCTGGATGGAGCCGTCGCCCGCGATGTCGATGACCATCTTGTCGGGCCGGGCGAACTGCGCGCCGATGGCCGCAGGGAAGCCGTAGCCCATGGTGCCCAGGCCGCCGGAGGACAGGAAGCAGTTGGGCTCCTTGAAGCGGTAGAACTGGGCCGCCCACATCTGGTTCTGGCCCACCTCGGTGCAGATGACAGCCTCGCCCTTGGTGAGCTCATAGAGCTTCTCCACCACGGACTGCGGCTTGATGGTGGTCTCGCTGGGGTGGTAGGTCAGCGGGTGCTCCTTGGCCCAGGCCAGGACCTTGGAGACCCAGGGCAGGTGGCCGCCCTCGAAGTCGTACTCGGTGAGCGAGGGCGTGAGTTCATCCTTCAGGGCCTCCAGGGCCAGGCGGCAGTCGGCCACCAGGGGGACGTGAACGCTCACGTTTTTCTGGATGCTCGTGGGGTCGATGTCGACATGCACCAGCGTGGCCTTGGGGGCAAAGGTGCTGACCTTGCCGGTGACGCGGTCGTCGAAGCGCGCGCCCACGGCCAGCACGAAGTCGGCGTTGTTGATGGCCATGTTGGCGGCATAGGTGCCGTGCATGCCGAGCATGCCGAGCCAGAGCTTGTCGTTGCCGGGGAAGCAGCCCAGGCCCATGAGGGTGGCCGTCACCGGGATGTGCAGGTTCTGGGCCAGCCAGGTCAGGGCCTCGTGGCCCTGGCTGGTGATGACCCCGCCCCCGGCATAGATGATGGGCCGCTTGGCGTCGCGGAGGAGCTGGGCGACCTTCTTGATCTGCCCGGCGTGGGGCTTCACGTTGGGGTTGTAGCTGCGCATCTTGACGTCTTCGGGCCAGATGAACTTGGTCTTGGTCTGCATGACGTCCTTGGGCAGGTCCACCAGGACCGGGCCCGGACGGCCGGAACGCGCGAGGTAGAAGGCCTGGCGGATGACATGCGCCAGTTCGCGCACGTCCTTCACCAGATAGTTGTGCTTGGTGCAGGGCCGGGTGATGCCGACGATGTCCACTTCCTGGAAGGCGTCGTTGCCGATGAGCGGCGTGGGCACCTGCCCGGTCAGGATGACCACCGGGATGGAGTCCATGTACGCGGTGGCGATGCCGGTCACGGTGTTGGTGGCGCCGGGGCCGCTGGTCACGAGGCAGCAACCGACCTTGCCCGAGGCTCTCGCAAAGCCGTCGGCCGCGTGGATGGCTCCCTGCTCATGCCGCACAAGCACGTGCTTGAGCGAGGAGTTCGGCAGCTCATTGTAGATGTCGATGACGGCTCCGCCAGGGAAACCGAAGAGGACCTCCACACCTTCGCGTTTCAGACATTCGAGAAGAATCTGAGCTCCACTGAGCTCCATAGACTTACGCCTCCTGGTGACGATACTTATCGAGCAAGGCTTGCAGCTTCGTCTTTCCGGCAAGCTTCTTCTTCTTCAGCTCCTTGATCTCCTGCTCCACCACAGGACTTAGGAAAGGCTTGCCTTCTAGCTTGACGATCATTTTTTCGAAATCCTGGTGCTGCTGCCACAGGGCGCGCAGTTCAGAATCCTGGCTCTCAAACTGTTCGATTAGGGCGCGTTCAGAATTTTCCATGCTTGACTCCTTATTTTGGAGGGTATTCGACAGTACTTGAGCCATCACATGAGTTTGGACCAGTCCGGTTCGGTCTCGGCCAGCACCCGCAGGCTCTTGCTGCGGGAGGTCTGGCCCGAGGCCAGGCTCACCTGGCTGCGCTTCAGGCCCAGCAGCTTCGCCATGAAGACCACCAGGGCGCCGTTGGCCTTGTTGTCCACGGCCGGGGCCGTGAGCCGGACTTTCAGACTCTCCTGGAAGAGCCCGGCCAGTTCGTCGCGCTTGGCGCCGGGCTGCACATGCACCCGGATGCGCCAGTCCCCGCTCCCCGCCTGGCGGATGAACACGGGCGGCGCAGACTCCTTCAAAGATCACTCAGCCTTGCGGAGAAACTTGAGCTTGGACTCCAGGGACTCCAGCCGCGACACGGCAGGGTCCTCGGAGTCCATGACGCGCAGGTGCGTTTCCAGAAGCCCGCGCAGCTGGATCTCGAACTGGCTGCGCTGGCGCTTCAGGTTTTCGATGTCCTCGTACAGCTGGGCCAGGCGGTTGTGGCCCTGCTGGACCATGCCCTCGGCCTTGGCGCGCGCCTCGTCGAGGATCAGGTGCGCCTCGCGCTGGGCGCCGCCCTTGATGTCGTCGACCATGCGCTGGGTGCTCATGAGGGTGTCGCGCAGGGTCTCGTCGCGTTGGCGGAACTCGTCCACGCTGGCCTCCATGCGCTTGACCTTGCGGATGAGGCTCTTGCGCTCCTCGGCCACGGCGCCAAGCATCTCGGCCACCTCGCCCATGAGCTGGTCCACTTCTTCGGGCGCATAGCCCCACAGACGTTTGGAAAACTTGCGGTTAAGCAGATCAATCTTGGAAATGGTCAAGGCTTCACCCCGTCATGTATGAGGGAACGCGCCTGTAGAGCGCCCCTATGCTCCAATCATCCTCATGGAGATGCTCATGTCGAAGACCAGCTTATCCAAGAGAGCGCCCAGGATCTGCACGGCCACGATGACCACCACGGGCGACAGGTCCATGCCGCCGATGACGACGAACGGCAGCAGGCGGCGGATGCGCGCGTACACCGGGTCGGTGATGCTGCGCAGGAAGCGGACGATGGGGTTGTAGGGGTCCGGGTTCACCCAGCTCAAGAGCGCCGAGATGATGACCACCCACATGTACAGGGTGAGAAGCGTCGAAGCCAGTTGCACCAGCTTCACCAGGATGATCGTGAAATAGGACATCAAACCTCCGCACCAGGGCGGCCTGAAAGCGCCGGGCTACCCTCCGTGTGCACTTGTTGTGGCATACCGCACGGCAAGAATCAAGTCCCTTGCAAACCTGCGGCGATCTCCGGCCAGGCGCGCTGCAGGGACGAGAGCAGGGTCCCGAAGTCGGGAATGTGGAGGTCGGCGTCGAGCTCCGGGTTCTTGAACGCCCAGAAGGGAACGCCGGAATTCCTGGCGGTGTGCTCGTCCACGTCCGAGTCGCCGAGGAAGGCCACCTCGCCCGCGCAAAGGCCCCAGGCGTCGAGAATGGCGAGCATGCCGCCGGGGTCGGGCTTGGGCTTGGGCGCGATGCCCGCCGTCATCACCGGGTCGAAGAACCCGTGCAGGCCCACGGCCTCGAAGACCATGTCCGTGGTGTCGGTGCGATTGGTGTTGACCCCGAGTTTGAAGCCTGCGGCCTTGAGCCAGGAGAGCAGCCTGCGCACGCCGGGCTCGCGGCGCAGATAGGGCAGGATGCTCCGGTAGTCCACCTCCTTGCGGTACTCCATGGCCGTCTCGTAGTGCTCCGGCGGCACGATGCGCTGCAGCGAGTTGAAGACGTTCTGGGTGTGGGTGTACATCTCCTCTTCGGGGTTCATGGGCGGCAGGCCGAAGCGCGTGCGGAAGGTGTTGTAGTAGGCGGTGTTGGCCAAATAGGAGTCGATGAGCACGCCGTCGCAGTCGAAGATGAAGCCCCGCACCCCGCGCAAAAACGCCGGGTCAAGCTGATCCGTAAGCACCAGCATGGGCTACGCGCCCTTCGCCGCGGAAGCGACGCAGGCCAGGCGGACCGGAACGTCGAGCCAGGGCCGGGCCGCAGGGCAGCGGTCCAGGCCGGACAAAAGCCAGGCCGGGGCCTCGAACGCGCCGCCGGTCTCGGGCACGCCCGCCTCGCGCAGGGTCTGGGCGATGGCCGCGTCCGCCGTCACCAGGTCCTGGCCGGGCGCAAGCACCGCAAAGGCCTCCAGGATGCGCCGCCAGGGCAGCGCCTCGTCGTCGCTGTCGGGCAGGCCCAGGCCGGAGAGCATGGCGCCCATGGCCAGGGCGTCGCCGTCGGCTTCCCCGCCCGGATCGGCAGCGCCCTGCCCGGCCTCCTCGGCCGGGTGCACGCTCTCGCCCAGGCGCGCCCAGGAGTCGCGCAGGCCCTGGTCGATCTGCCGCAGGTCCAGCATGCGTTCCTCCAGGTTCCAGGCCAGGAGCAAAAGCGTCTGGGCCTGGCGCCGGGCCTCCAGCAGCGGTTCGGCCACCGCGCCGGTGAAAGCCTCGGGCTTGCCCCCGGCACGGGCGATGCTGCGCTCGACCTCGGCCAGCACCAGCCGCCCGCTCTCCGGGGCCAGGGCCTGGGCCTGCTGCAGCAGGCCGTGCACGGCGATGTCGCGCGGGTTGGCCACGGATTCGCCGAAGCGCATGGTGTCGGCCAGGATGGCCTTGGCCAGGCGGCGGTCAAAGGGGGCGTTTTCGGGCAGCGCATGGTCCGGGCTTTCCGGGTTGGCCAGGCCGGGATCAAGGAAGCGCACGCCACCAGGTAGGGCCTGGCGCTCGGCGTCCGGCAGGAGGTCCGGGTGCAGGTGCGGGAAATAGAGGGTCATGGCGGACTCCGGGGATATTTAGACGTTCTCGCGCAGGCGGAAGCGCTCGCACTGGCCGACGCACTCGGGCAGGCGCAGCAGGCAGATGTCCTCCAGCAGATGGCGGCACTCGGGCATGGACTCGCCCTCGCCCGGCAGCAGGTCCGGGCAGGGCGCGGACTCCTCGGCCAGGCGCTCGAAGCGCTTGCGCCAGAGCACGCCGAGCTCGGCCTCGGACAGGCCGAAGTTCTCGGCCCGGTCCAGGAAGTCATCGTAGACCGATTCCCAGCGGGCCAGCACCAGACAGCGCCAGGCCGTGTGGAAGCCGGGATTCAGAAGCTCCTCGTAGAGGCAGCGGCCCTGCTGGAAGAATCGGCAGCCGATGGCCGGAAAACGGACCAGCGCCCCGCGCGTCACATCACCCATGTGCTGCCTCCGCGCGCATCATTAAGCCGGGGCAGGCGCGTTGTAAAGCCGCAGCCGCGCAACCGGCCCGGCGCGCAGGCCCGGCGCTGTAGACTGGTTCTCCAGATTGACCCGGCAGGCCTGCGGGCGTAAAGCCCCCCCAGAGAGAGGTACCCCATGGGCGGAATCACAGGACTGCTGATCCTCATCATCATCGTGCTCATCTTCACCGGCGCGAACAAGCTGCCGAAAATCGGCGAGGGACTGGGCCGCACCGTGCGGAACTTCAAGCGTTCCCTGAATGAGCCGGACGAGGTGGACATCACGCCCAGGGGGCCGGGCAAGGACGGCAAGGGCGATCAGCCCAAAAAGTAGCGTCTGGGCGGCTACGGGTTGTGGCTGCCGTTGCCGTTGTGCGGAGCCATCCGGAAGCCGAGGTTCACGTAGTAGACCCCGGACGTGCTGATGAGCAGGGCCACCGCCCACTCCAGCAGCACGCGCGTGCCGGGATGGGACACCGCCAGGCTGTGCTCCACCATAACCAGCAGAACGAGCAGGATCTGGGCCAGGGTGGCGCACTTGCTGAACCACACCGGCTTGATCCCGCGCTTCACATCCACCCCGGAATATTGCAGCAGCGCCAGCCCGCCCACGATGAAGACATCGCGGCTGACCACCAGCACGGCCAGCCAGGTGGGTATCCAGTCCTGCAGGGCCAGGCAGATGAAGGACGTGTCCAAAAGGATCTTGTCGGCCAGGGGGTCGAGCATGGCCCCGAAGCTGGAGCGCTGCTTCAGGATGCGCGCCAGCGCCCCGTCCAGGGCGTCGGTGAGCCCGGCCAGGGCGAAGAGAACCCAGGCGATGTCGAAGCGCCTGTCCGCAAAGGCCATGACGATGCCTGGAGTCAGCAGGATCCGCGACACCGTGAGCATGTTCGGGATGGTCCAGTTGTTCTCGCGGGGTGAGGCTGCCGTCATGAGGTTCCGTCAGTTCCCTTAGCGTCCGGACGTGAGCTTGTGGCCGGGGAGATACTCCTTGAACCGCGCGTCCAGACGCTCCGGATTGGTCAGCCGGGCCGTCCAATGTCCGGTGCTGTTGCCGGTGCGCATGTCGACCGCGTCGAGCCGCACCTCACGCAGGCAGTCATCCCATGACGTGAGCGTCTTCGTGAACTCCAGCACCTCGTCCACCCGGCTGAAGCCGGAGACCACGATGGGGCTGCCCGCGCCGCCGGGTTGCTGCTCGCGCGCGGAAAAGTACTTGCCCCACACGTCCAGCCAGAGCGTAGCCATGTCCTGGCTGTCGGCCGCAAAAGACTTGGTGCCGGCATACAGCACGGCCTTGAGATAGCCCTGCGGCACCCGCTCAAGAGTCACCTGCACCGGGGCCTGGGCCGTGCGCGCGAGCCCCTGCAGCGCCAGCAGGTCCGGGAGCGGCTTGAGATCCGCCTCGGACACGCCCGGTCCAAAGCGCAACGCGAAGACCTTGGGGTGCCTGGACCCGGCCAGAAGCCCCAGGCGCGAGAGCAGCGTGCTGATGGCCGCGCGGTTGACCTCCACGTCCAGCTCCAGGGTCACCGGCGGCGACGAGGCATGGTCCATGTCGGACGACGCGGAAGGTTTTGCGGCAGGCGTGGCGGGCTTGGCCGGGGCGACCTCCTGGAAGCTCTGGACCAGGGCCGTGGCGCGCGGCGCCAGGAACCCGCGCAGAAGCTCGGCTCTGGGCGCGGGCAGGGGCGTCGGCAGAATCCGCTGCGCGGTCTGGAAAACGGCCTCCACAAAGGCCCGGTCCTGGGCCTGCTGACGGGCCTGCAACGGTTCCGAGCCGGGGTCGGACGCGGCGCTCACACGGATCGGCTCGGCCAGGGCCGGGGCAAGCAGCGCCGGAGTCAGACAAAGCAAAGCGGCAAGGACAAGGCAACGCAGCAAGGCGGGCGAAGCAGGCAGTCCCGCTGGGCGGTCAGGATCGTTCACACAAGCCTCCAGGCCATGGTGCATGCTGGCGCACCACACCACGACAGGGAACAAAGATGAAGCATGCCGAGAGGAAACATCCTGGGACACTACCCTGCCGCACAGCAACTGGCAAGTGCGCATCTTCACGAACGCTTGCAGCCCGCCGCGCCTTGGGCTAGGACATACGCACGGTGCGAACCAAAGCTGGAGGGAGCCATGAACCTGTACCTGATGCAACACGGCGCATGCCTGCCCCAGGAGGTCAACTCCAACCAGCCGCTCAGCCCGGTGGGCCAGAGCCAGATGACCGCCACGGCCCAGGCCATGCGCGTCATGGGCCTGTGGTTCGACGCCCTGCTCACCAGCCCGCGCTACGCCGCGGTGCAGACCTCGCGCATCGTGGCCGAGGGCCTGGGCTACGCGGCCTCCAGCGTGACCTCCTTCTCCGGGTTGGACCCAGGGGTGAGCATCAAGTCCTGCCTGGAAGAGTTGCGCGTCTGCGAACGCTACCAGTCGGTATTCCTCTGCGGCGAGCTGCCCCTCATCGGCGACCTGGCCTCGCACCTGCTCACCAGCGGCCCCAGGCTCTCCCTGGCGCTGGAGGGCGGCGCGCTTCTGGCCATCGGCGTCAACAGCCTGAACAGCCGCTCCGGGTCGCTGCGCTGGCTGCTGCAGGGCCCGCAGATGCAGATGATCGCCTCGTCCTGAAGTTTCAGCCCACGGCCCGCAGCCGGCCACAGCGCCCCGGCCGTTTCGACCCCAAGGGCCCTACTCCACGCAGAGCATGTCGTAGCGGTCGCCGGTGATGCAGACCGCGCCCGCGTCCGTGACCTCGAAGGTGTTCTCCACGCCCACCATGCCCAGGCCCGGGATGCCGTGCTTGGGCTCCAGGGCGAAGACCTGGCCGAGCTCCACCGGCCGGTCAAACCCCTTGGCGATGGCCGGGTAGCCGTCGATGGCCAGGCCGATGCCGTGGCCGAGAAAGGGCACCTTGTTCTCGCCCAGGCCCATGAAGCCCTCGGCAAAGCCCGCCTTGACCGCCCAGTCCGCGCAGTGCGCATAGATCTCGCCCACCAGCGCGCCGGGCCGCAGGTTCTCGGCCGCCCAGGTCTGCACATCCACGCAGAAGCTGTGGGCCGAGGCCACGGCATCCGGGATGCTCCCGGCCTTGCCCGCCCAGAACATCTGGGTCTTGTCCGTGTGGTAGCCCTCCAGCTGGAAGCCGATGTCCAGACACAGAGGCTGGCCCTGCCGCCAGACCTGCCCGGCGTAGCCCATGACCGGCACTGCCGGGTGCTCGCCGCGCAGGCCGACGGGACCATTGAAGCTGCTGGAGTAATTGCCGGAATCTCCAGCGGAGACATGGCCCAGGAAGATCTCCTCACCCTGGGCGTTCATGCGCATGAGGCCCTGGTGGCCAAGTTCGAAGAACACGCTCCAGGAAAGGTGCGCCACCTCGCGCTCGGTCATGCCCGGCTTGAGGAGCTTGGGCAGGATGTCGTGCAGGGCCATGTGGTGGCGCTCGCCGCACAGGCGCATGACCTGAAGCTCCCACTCGCTCTTGAGGGACTGGGCGATGGCCAGCACCAGGTCGCCGGACACGAAGCGCTGCGAACTCAAGCGCGCGGCCAGCATCTCGCCCAGCTGCCAGGTGAGCCCGCCCTGGTCCACGGCCACGACGTCGGGGAAGGGAACGCCCGCCTCGGCGGCCAGACCCGGCAGGTCCTTGTACGAGCGGTATCCCACGCGAGGCACCGACGGGGCCTCCAGAGCCGCGCGGCCGATGCCCTTGCGCAGCAGGAGCAGGGGCTCGCCCTCAAGGGGCAGCCACACGCAGCCCATGCCCAGGGTGCCGGTGAGGTAGTAGATCTGGGGTCGGTTGAACACGAGCAGCCCGCCCGCCTCGGGGGCCAGTTCGCGCAGCAGGCGGCGGCAGCGCGCATGGCGCAGGGAGAGTTCCTCGGCGGGGATGACGGCCAGTGGTTCAAACATGCTTGCTGCTCCTTGTCCTGATGGTAGCGGTCAATATCAATTCGTTGTCCGGACGCCCCTGGGCGGCGTCCTGGCATGCGGTCCAGGGTCTAGGCATTGCCGACGGAATGGAGTATATGCCCACATGCCGTAACGGCCACCCGTCTGGTAGGCCGCAGTCCAGGCGGCCAAGGGAAAATATGCTGTACAGCGACAAAGAGCTAGCCGCCCTCCTCGCCAAGGTCAAGACCATCGCCGTGGTCGGGGCCAAGGACAAACCCGGCCAGCCTGTGGACCGGGTGGGCCGGTACCTCATCGAGGCGGGCTTCCGCGTCATCCCCGTGCATCCCAAGCGCACCGAGGTCTGGGGCCTGACCGCCTACCCGACCCTATGCGACATCCCCGAGCCCGTGGACCTGGTGGACCTGTTCCGCGCAGCCGAGGCCTGCCCGGCCCATGCCGAGGAATTCCTGCGCCTCTCCCCCCTGCCCTGCTGCTTCTGGATGCAGTCCGGCATCGTCAGCCCGGCGGCGCGGGCCATCCTCGCCAGCCACCCGGCGGCCACGCCCATCCACGTCATCGAAGACCGCTGCCTCATGGTCGACCACAGGAACCTTGTGTCCACGGGGTCGGTCCATGCCTGAGACCTCCTTCAACTGCCAGCGCTGCGGCCACTGCTGCCAGGGTGAGGGTGGCATCGTCATGACCATACGCGACCGCCAGCGCCTGGCCCGGCACCTGGGCCTGGACATCCCGACCATGCTCGCGGGCTGCGCGGAATCCGTGGACGGCAAGGTGCGCCTGCGCGCGGGCGCGGACGGCTACTGCGTCTTCTTCAAGCAGGGCGAAGGCTGCGGCGTGCATCCCGGCCGCCCGGACATCTGCCGCGCCTGGCCCTATTTTCGCGGCAACCTGGTGGACGCCTTGAGCTGGGAGATGATCCAGAGCGACTGCCCCGGCGTGAACCCCGAGGCCGGGCATGCGCTCTTCGTCAGCGAGGGCGTGGCCTACCTCTACGAACACGACCTGGTGCACGAGGCCGGACCCGAGACGCCCCACGCGCTGGTCCTCGACAAGACCCTTGTGCGGCGCAAAGGCCAATGAACGTACAGGACTGCTACCGCATCCTCAAGGTGCCCGCCGAGGCAAACCTGGAGGAGGTCAAGGCGGCCTTCCGCCAGCAGGCCTTTCGCCTGCACCCGGACCTGAACCCCTCGCCCAGGGCGGCCGAGCAGTTCCGCCTGTTGAACGAGGCGTACATCCTGCTCACGCGCAGCCTGAAGGACGAATCCGCCGGGGCCAAGGCCCGGCCAGGCCCGGCCCAGGGGCCCAAGTCCAAGGCCGAGCAGGCCAGGGCCGGGAAAGCTTACAGCCAGAACCAGGCCAGCGCCCGCAAGGACGCCATGGGCGCCCAGCGCAAGACCGAAACCAAGGGGTTCCACCTGGCCGAGGAGGAGGTCCTGCGCGACCTGCTCACCGACCCCTTCGCCCGGCAGGTCTTCGAGGACATTTACAGCCAGCTCAAGCAGGAGCAGAACGGCGCGCGACCCGGCTACGGCCAGACCCAAGGCGGCCATATCCACGCGCCCTTCAGGCAGCAAGCCCCCCGGCCCGGCCAGCCCGCCGCGCCGCCGCGCCGCAGCCTGAACATCCAGTGGGGCGAGAAGTCACTGGAGCTGGACATGAGCAAGGGCCTCCTGGGCGGGATCAAATCCTGGCTGCGCGGCCAGCTCAACGACGAGCAGACCGTGCATTTCCCGGCCTTCAGCCTGGGGCCGGGCAAGACCCTGCGCATCACGGTCTCGGCGCGCTTCAGCGGCGAGCCCAAAACCGTGGAGATCACCCTGCCCCCAGACTTCGTGGTGGGCCGCCCCATCCGCCTGAAGGGCCTGGGCCGCAAGCTCGGCCCCTTCACCGGCGACCTGTTTCTGCGCATTTTGGCAAAATAGCGCCTGCTCCGGCACGCTCCCGCACTTGTCAACCGCCCGGAAATTGACTAGGCCGCAGGAAACGTTCGCGACAAGGAGCAAGAGATGCTCGCCATCCTCGACTACAAAGCAGGCAACCAGACCAGCGTGCGCCGCGCCCTCGACCACCTGGGCATCGAGAACCGCATCACTGCGGACCCGGACCTGCTCTCCGCGGCGGACGGCATCATCTTTCCCGGCGTGGGCGCGGCCGGCCAGGCCATGGACGAGCTGTCCTCCGGCGGGCTGGACGAGGTCCTGAAGAGCCTCATCTGGCAGGAGAAGCCCCTGCTCGGCATCTGCGTGGGCTGCCAGATCCTGCTCGACTACTGCGAAGAGAACGACACCCGCACCCTGGCCGTGATCCCCGGCGAGTGCCGCCTGTTCAACCCGGCCTGGGCCGAGGAGGACGGCACCCCCATCCGCGTGCCGCACATGGGCTGGAACCGCGTGGCCCTGAAAAAGGGCTGCGCCCTGTTCAACGACATTCCGCCCGAGGCCGAGTTCTACTTCGTGCACAGCTACCACCCCGCCCCCAGGCCCGAGTTCGTCATCGGCGTGACCATGTACGGCGAGAACTTCTGCTCCGTGCACGGCCGCACCGGGCTGTGGGCCGTGCAGTTCCACCCGGAAAAGAGCGGCAAGCCCGGCCTCAAGCTCCTCCAGAACTTCCACGCCTACTGCCTGGAGGCCAAGAATGCCCAGTAAGCGCTGCCCACAAGGTCAAGACGCCTTGTCTCCGGAGGCCCAACATGCTCAGTAAGCGCATCATTCCTTGCCTGGACGTGCGTAACGGCAAGCTCACCAAGGGCGTGAAGTTCCAGGGCAACGTCGACATCGGCGACCCGGTGGAGACCGCGCGCATGTACTACGAGCAGGGCGCGGACGAGATCGTGTTCTACGACATCACGGCCTCAAGCGAGGGCCGGGGCATCTTCCTGGACGTGGTCGAACGCGTGGCCAGCCAGATCTTCATTCCCTTTTCCGTGGGCGGCGGCATCAACTCCGTGGCCGACATGCGCGCCGTGCTCGTGGCCGGGGCCGAGAAGGTCTCGGTCAACTCCGGCGCGGTGAAGAACCCGGACATCATCAGCGAGGGCGCGGCCGCTTTCGGCGCGCAATGCGTGGTGCTGGGCATGGACGTGAAGCGCGTGGACAAGAGCGAGAAGATCCCCTCGGGCTTCGAGGTGGTCATCCACGGCGGCCGCAAGTACACCGGCATGGACGCCATCGAATGGGCCAAGACCGGCGAGGCCCTGGGCGCAGGCGAGATATGCCTCAACTCCATCGACGCCGACGGC
>Ga0209373_10001933_pt1 | contig 22390 bp, 14 predicted proteins | sample Higcelweek5metaG_FD_187173 | JGI IMG/M metagenome (GOLD analysis project Ga0209373, IMG submission 187173) | Freshwater pond sediment microbial communities from the University of Edinburgh, under environmental carbon perturbations - High... | ecosystem: Environmental > Aquatic > Freshwater >... | reverse complement strand
GTAAATTGACTGTCAGGTGTTCTTTCATAGTTTCATTGTATATCATCATACACTCTGTGTGTATTATAGAAATTAAACGTTTTCATTCAAAAAAAGGAGTATCTTATGCCAATTCCTGCTTATATGACCCTTGAGGGTAATGATGGCAAAATTGATGGTGGATCGGTTGTCGCTGGTCGTGAAGGTTGTGTTGAGGTTATTGAATTTCATCATGAAGTTCGTATTCCTACAGATCCTGATACCGGTGCATTGACCGGTGTAAGAAAACATGAAGCCTTTCAGATTGTAAAGGCTTTTGACAAGTCATCACCACTGCTTTACAAAGCAGTATGTAACGGTGAGTCATTCAAATCATTGAAACTTGATTGGTACAGAATTGATGAAAAAGGTGATGAAGTATTGTATTTTACTCATACACTTGAAGATGTCAAGGTTTCATCAGTTGAACCAATTATGTATAACGTTAAAGCAAAAGAATTTGAGAAGTTTGTTCATATGGAAAAAGTAAGTTTCCGTTATGCAAAGATTAAATGGGAATATACAGATGGTGGATTGATCCATGAGGATTCCTGGAACGCCGGTCGCTGATCAGTGTTTACATTTAAGTTCTGATGAAGCAGCTCTTTGTGAAAACAGAGAGCTGTTTCTATTAGATAATTGCGCTTGTACTGCATGATTATTGCCTGCAAAGTATTCCGGGTTCTGTCAATTTATCTGCATATCAAATCAAAAACAGGCAGGACAAATCAGTTATATCTGCAATCACGCAAAAAATAGAGTAAAAACTTTTTTTTTCAGTTGACCTTTGAGCTAATCAAAAATTATATATAGAATGTGTCATCCAATTGAAAATTTGAGAACATACTTTTTAATATAAATTGTAGAGTGGTTTAGTTAGTTTTGTAAGATTCTTCTTCAGTTGTTACTTTAACATAATGTCAAACAATTTACAGGAGTCTTTCTATCGCATCCGAACATCTTTCAGCTCTCTTGGCACTTTTTGGCGGGGGCAGCTCATTTGGGGATGATATTAATTATGACCCCGATTTCGATCTTATAAAAATTGAAATCGGAAAATTAGGCGGTCTTGATTATGAATTGCTTGAGCAGAAATCATTATCTCTTCTGAAAGAAAAGTCAAAAGATGTCAGGCTGTTTTCGTTTCTTGCAATGTGCTATTTGAAAAGAAACGAATGGGAGCTGTTCTGTGATACTTTTGATGCACTTGGACAACTTGTAGAAAAAGATTATAATGCTTTATTTCCCGCACGCCCCCGTGCAAAACAGCTTGCATTTAAATGGCTTGGTGAGGACAAGGCTCTTGATATTATTGAAAAAGCAGTACCGGTTCCTGCAGCCTATGAACATATAAAGCGGCTTCTTGCAGGCTTGCTGATTATTAAAGGTAAACTTGACACTGAGTTTCCAAATGGTTCTCCTTTTCCGGCAAGGCTTCAGGCCGCGGCTCAAAAATGGGAACGACAGACAGAACCTAAAAAGGAAGTTACACCACCGCCGCAATCACAGACTGCCACACAGGCTGCAAATACAGCAGCAGTTGCGACATCAAATGCAAATCAGGCTCCGGTATCACCTGGACAGGCAGGCAGTGGGTCGACAGGGGCTTCTCTTGGAGCGGCTTCAATGGAATCTGTCAAGGATGCACTTGAAATTGTCAGAAAAGCTGCAATATTCTTAATAGAAAAGGAACCATTGAAACCTGCCGGTTACCGCCTCATGCGGTCAGTAAGATGGGATCCGATAGAAAATGCTCCAGTTGCAGAAGGTAATGTTACACGTATTGATCCCTTACCTGAAGAACGAAGAAATTTCATACAATCGCTTCTTGGGAAAGGTGATTTTAAAGTTGCATTTGAAACTGTTGAAAAAGCATTCAGTTCAGGTGTCACTATCTACTGGCTTGATCTTCAGAGAATCGCTGCAACTGCAGCAAAGCAGCTGGGGCCGTCATACGCGGCAGTACGCGATGTGATCCTGCTGGAAACTGCGGCGTTTGTAAAACGCGTACCTAAAATTCAGAACCTTTCATATTCAGACGGCACACCTTTCTGTGATCCATCGACAATTGACTGGCTCAACACTGATGTTGCTGCTATCATGTCATCTGGAAATGGTGCATCTGGAAATGCTGATGATCCGGTTGAGATCGACAGGCGTGCTGCGAACGAATTGAGTGCCGCAAATAAGACTGATGGCGCAATAGATTTACTTATGAAAAGAATCAGCGAGTCGGGAAGTGAACGGGATAATTTCCGTCGCAAAGTAATTGTTGCATCAACAATGATTTCTGCCAAGCGTCCTGATCTTGCAATTTATATATTAGAGTATCTGGTTGAAATTATTGATAGAAATAATTTACTTTCCTGGGAGCCTTCACTTGCCGCGGAAGCTTTGAATCTGCTTGTAAGGGCATACCAGATGGCAGCAACCGGCAAAGAGGATGCGCCACAGCTTAGAATTCTTGAAAAACGTGAAGTAATAATGAAGAAACTTAGTTTTGTAGATCCAAAAATTGCATTTACCAATAAACAGTAAACCTCATCAATGAAAGGTGGGAGCTATGGCTGGAAGTTTTCAGAATGAAATACCGCCTGCACGAATAAATCTAAAGCTTGACGTGGGCAAAGGGGATGCTAAGAAAAAAATTGAGCTTCCTTTGAAAATGATGATCATGGGAGATTTCTCTCAGAAACCAAGTGACGCACGCGTTATCGATCGTGAAAAGATTGATATCAACAAGAACAATTTCGAGCAGGTTATGGAGTCAATGGATCTGTCTTTGAAATATGTTGTTGATGACAAGTTGTCTGGTCAGCCGGAAAAGGGTTTACCTGTTAATTTGAAAATCAAGAATATGAAATCTTTCAATCCGGAAAATGTTGCCAAGAACATTCCTTCAATCAGCAGACTTCTTGCTGCGAGAAATCTGGTAAAAGATCTTAAGTCGAATCTTTTAGACAACCGAGAATTTCGCAAACGTCTTGAAGAAGTTCTTAAGGATGGCGCAGCATCACAGGCTATGCTTGACCAGCTTAAGAAAATTGTTCCTGAAGGTACAGAGGAAGCAAAGTAATAAGGAAGTTGTAACATCAGTGATATTTCAACTGATAATGACAATTAACTATTCTGCGAGTAGAAGGAGTAATTCATGGCAGAAGAATTGAAGGATGCACAGGGTGCTGCTGCATCAACCGAGCATGGACTTGATTATATCTATCAGGCAATGGATTTGACAGTTCCGGATAAGGCTGTTAATGTGATGGCGTTTGCGGATGCATCAGCGCTTGCTGATGCGAAGTCAAATGAACGCATTGGTGCCGCACTCAGTTTTTTTCTTGAAAGTGTAATTTCGAGCGGACTTACAATAGACAAAATTGACAAATACGTAGTTGATCAGATCGTTGCTGATATTGACTCAAAGATATCGGCACAGCTTGATGAGATCATGCATCATCCAGAGTTCCAGAAAATGGAATCATCATGGAGAAGTATGAAATTTCTGGTTGACAGAACTGATTTCAGAAAAAATGTTAAAATTGATCTTCTTGATATAAGTAAAGAGGCTCTTATTGAAGATTTTGAGGATTCAGCAGAGCTTATCCAGTCTGGTCTTTACAAACAGATATATTCTGATGAATATGACACCCCGGGTGGTGAGCCTTATGGTGCAATGATTTCAAATTTTGAATTCGGCTGCGGACCTGAAGATATCGGTTTCTTACAGAATATTTCGAAGGTTGCCGCTGCATGTCACTGTCCGTTCATCGGTTCAGCTACACCAAAATTCTTTGGTAAAGAAGACATCCACGATCTTCCAAAAATTGAAGATCTTCATACTTTCATGGATCGCGCGGAGTTCATGCGGTGGAATTCGTTCCGTCAGACAGAAGATTCCCGTTATGTCGGTTTGACTCTTCCCCGGTTTGCATTGCGTCTGCCATATGGACCTGATACAATTCCTGTAAAAGAGTTCAATTATACTGAAAGCATTACCGGAAAAGATCACGATAAATATTTGTGGGGTAACGGATCTTTTGCTTTTGCAGCAAATATGGTACGTTCATTCATAGATAATGGATGGTGCGTTCAGATTCGTGGTCCTGAATCGGGTGGTAAGGTCGAAGATCTGCCTGTGCATTTCTTTGATGCCGGCAAGGGAACACAGATGAAGATTCCTACAGAAATTCTTGTTCCTGAAACACGGGAGTTTGAATTTGCAAATGAGGGATTTATTCCGTTGTCATTCTATAAGAACCGCAACTATGCATGCTTTTTCTCAGCAAACTCGACTCAGAAGCCTCAGGAGTTTGATGATCCCAAAGTTACTGCAAATATGAGAGTCAACTCTCGCCTGCCCTATATTTTCATGGTATCACGTATTGCACATTACCTTAAAGTAATTCAGCGTGAAAATATCGGTACAACGAAAAGTAAAGAGGTACTGCAGGACGAACTTAACAAATGGATAAAGGGCCTTGTTACTGAGATGCCGAATCCGGGACCTGAACTTATTGCATCCCGTCCTTTGAAAGGGGCAGAAGTACAGGTCAGGGAGATTGCTGATAATCCAGGATTTTTCTCAGTTTCTCTGTCAGTTATGCCGCACTTTCAGATCGAAGGTATCGATATCAATCTGTCACTTGTTTCTCAGATGCCAAAGGGTAAATAATGATCTGTTACAGATCGTTATTTATATGTGCAGTACTGAATTTGTAGATTTACTTAAAGGAGATTGTCATGCCGATTCCTGGTTATATGTGGCTTGAAGGTCAGGGTGGAAAAATTACCGGGGGATCTGTTGTTGGAGGTCGGGAAGGCAGTATTGAAGTTCTTGAGTTTCATCATGAAGTTCGTACTCCGATAGATTCTGATACAGGTACACTGACAGGAGTCAGAAAACATGAAGCTTTTCAGATTGTCAAAGCATTTGACAAGTCATCACCTCTGATTTACAAAGCAGTGTGTAATGGCGAGTCATTTACATCACTGAAACTTGACTGGTACAGAATTGACGAAAAGGGTGATGAAGTATTGTATTTTATTCATACACTCAAAAATGTCAAAGTCTCTTCTATTGAGCCGGTCATGTATAACGTGAAAGCAAAAGAGTTTGAAAAGTATGTTCACATGGAAAAAGTAAGCTTCCGTTATGCGGAAATTACATGGGAATATACAGACGGTGGATTGATCCATACTGATTCATGGAACGCCGGCCGATAATTTCTGTTTACTGTTTTTATAATGACAGCTCTTTGCAGATGCAAAGAGCTGTCTTGTCATTTAGGTTAAAAAACCGGATCTGTTACAATTTGTTGTTCAAGTCAGGTAAAGAATAGTTATTATGAAGCAGGGGCTGTTTGAGAGTCTGACCGGTCAATTTTATGATACTACGCCTATTGATGCCGTGCCTGAGGGCCGCAGGCAGATGCTCTCTATTATTGATCATTTGAGCCGGTTGTTCAATACCCGCAGCGGCTGTCTTTCTCATATGCCTGATTATGGTCTGCCCGATATTTCCGAACTTTACAGAAGAATGCCTGAGGGTGTGGATGAGTTGCGCGCTGCAATCCGCAAAACAGTGGAAAAATATGAGCCGCGTCTGAAAAATGTAAAGGTTGTGCCCCGGGATTCTGAATTAAAGTCCGCTCAGATAATTTTTATTCTGTCGGCAGAGCTTAAAAGTGGAGGTCAGGTAAGGTTCCAGACCACTTTTTCTACAACTGAACCATCAACAATCATTCCGTGGAAAAAACCACAGTAATTTGTTTACATGATAGAAAAATATTTTGAAGAAGAATTAAGATATCTTTACGAATCGGGATGTGAGTTTGCCAAGGCCCATCCTGACCGTGCAAATTATCTCAACATCGATTCTGTCGGTGACCGTGATCCATACGTGGAACGGCTTTTTGAGGGGTTTGCATTTCTGGCCGGTAGAATCAGGGAAAAACTGGATGATACGTTTCCTCAGTTGACAGAAGGATTGACAAACCTTCTGTGGCCGCAGTTTCTTCTTGAGATACCTGCATTATCAATTGTCCAGTTTGATTCACGTGTCGGCGTTCTTCAGGAAAGCAAAACGCTTCCTGCACGTTCAGAAATCATGTCGGGTGCAGTTGGAAACGAATCTATTGTATGTAAATTTATCACCACCGCACCGGTTGTTTTGAATCCGATTACACTGGCTGCTGTCACCCGTCAGACCGACAGCATGAATAATGAAGTGTTTACATTTAAATTCAAGCTTGACCCTACAGTCAGCTGGGATAAATACAATTTCAGGCAGCTGCGGCTGTTCCTTTTTGCTGAAATGCCCACATCGCTTATGCTTCACAGGGCATTGACTACAATGGTAAAAAAAGCAGAAATACTTTTTAATGAAGGTGAACAGAGTTTTTCGGTTGATCCTGCGACTGTGGTCACTCCCGGAGGACTTGATATAGAGGAGTCCATTCTTCCTGAAATGAGGCGAAGCTTCTGGGGATTCAACCTGCTGCGGGAATATTTTGTCTACCCTGAGAAATTTCTTTTTGTTGACTTTAATGGGATAGAAGGACTTTCTGTACCGGCAGTGACACCTGAAACAATAACATTTAGATTGACAGTAGGCGAGCAGCTCCCGGCAGATAAGCAGTTTCCGCTTTCCATGTTCCGGATGAACTGCAGTCCGGCGGCAAATGTTTTTATAAGCAATACTGAACCTGTTGTCAAGACCGGGCTGCAGTCCGAATATCGTATACTTGCGAGCTCAACATATCCGAAGTCTATGACTGTCCACAGTGTCAGATCCGTTGTCGGAGTTGATAGAATCACCGGTGAAAGATATACTTATGAACCTGCATATACATTTGATAATATGGGCAATAAGCAGCGCAAAACCTATGCTACAAGATTTGTAAAGACACCTGCCGGCAAACGCGAGATGAATATTGTTCTGAGCGGGGCTCAACTTAACAATAAGGAAATACGCGAAGAGAGTCTTGTCATTGAAGCATGGTGTACAAACGCTGATGCTCCACGTGAGTATATTCAGGAAGGTCAGATAACATCACCGGGCAGGGGATTTCCGGATTTTGTAAGAATTAATAATATTACAAGGCCGACACTGCCATACCCGCCGCCAGATGATGAAGAGCTGTTATGGATGTTTCAGGCACATCTGGTTGCAACACAGAGCAGTCTTGCATCAAAGGAAACATTAAAAAAATTTCTGCAACTGTATAACTGGTCAGGTCAGGAGGGGCGCACACGAAGAATAGAATCTATTTGTGATGTGTCAACAGAGCCTATGGAAATGGTTTACAAAGGCAGTGTTATAAGGGGTATCAGTTTTATTGTGACCCTGGAAGAACAGGCATTCAAGGATATTGGCGATGTTCATCTGTTTGGTCTTGTTTTATCACAATTTTTAAGTCACTACGTTGTAATCAACTCTTTTTGCGAACTTCAGTTTATCCTGAAGCCATCAGGTAAAATCATGAAATGGAATCAGATTGAGGGTAAACGGTGTCTGATTTAATTGAAGTACTCAAAGAACGGGGTTATGAATTCAATTTTTTTCAGGCAGTCTCCCTGCTTGAAGAGTATTTTGAAAGTAAAAGCCGCGATAAAGACTCCGTTGCCGGCGGCCGGGTGCGGTTTGCTGCGGATCCCGACATAGTCTTTCCGTCAAGTGATATTCATGATGTCAAGAATGATCCTGATAATGGGGTTCAATTGTTTCTTTCATTCATGGGACTTCTGGGCATCAGTTCGCCATTACCTCACTACTTTACAGAATATGGTGCCATGCATGCAAAGGAATCCAATGCGCTCACAGATTTCCTGAATATTTTTGATCACAGAATTTATACCCTTTTTTACAGAGCGTGGAAAAAATACCGCACAGTTCCAACCTGGGCACAGAGTGAAGATTTTGAAATATACAAAAGGATAAGTTCGCTTGCAGGGTTTACAAGTAAAAATAATGACAGTTCATCCGGTTCGTCAATGACTGCATATGCAGGTTTACTATCCAGTGCTGCCCATAATGCTGCAGGCCTTACTGAAATCCTGACAGACTGCATGCTTGGTGTTAATGTGAAAATTGAACAATGGGCACCTCGATGGGCCAGAATTACCGGTCTTCAGAAACTTGGTGTAAGTTTTCAGCTTGGCAATGAGGCAATGCTCGGAGACAGAATATTTGATCGCAGTGGAAAGATCAATGTCATCCTTGAGTTGACAGATAAAGAGGCGTTTTCAAAATACCTTCCCGGTTCCGGGAGTATTGAGCGGGTTAAGGAAATTGTCACGCTTTATTCGCCGCAGCCGCTGGCTTTCGATATAGAAGTACGTTTTAAACCATCAGATCTCATTCCTGTGGTTTTAGGAAAAAATACAGCACCACTTGGCATTTCTTCATCATGCGGTGAGGCAACTGAGGGTGCGCAGGGGTATTCTATCACTATTACGGGGCGAGAGTAATATGCAAGTCATCCGATTAATAACATTTAACTCCAACAAGAGGTCTTAATACAATGGTAGTGACCGATATTCGCATACTTCTGGACAAACTGAATGGTATTTGTCAAAAGTCGTTTCAGTCATCAGTCGGCGTCTGTGTCAGCAGTGGTAATTATGAGCTTACATGGGAACATCTGTTTCTGTCGCTGCTTGATGATGCTGATAATGATATCGCCCATATTTTCAGATACTTTGGCATTGATGTTGCTCGTGTCAAGAAAGCACTTACAAATGAAATAGAAGGCTTTCCAAAAGGGAATACTGCAAAACCGTCATTTTCGCATTCGTTAATAGCAAATCTTGAAGGTGCATGGAGTCTGGGGTCACTGCGCTATGGACTTACAATGATCCGCTCCGGTGTGCTGTTTGCAGCGGCCTTTGATGAGGTAAAGCGGTCAATTGCTGCATATGCTGCAGAATTGCGTCATATTGATGATGATGTGCTGAAAAAAGATCTTCTCACAATTATAGCTAAATCATCAGAGAATATTGACCGTACGGCCCGTGATGCCGGAGATACAAAAGCAGATAAATCTGAACTTGAAAAGTATTGTAAAAATCTTACAGCTGATGCAAAGGCCGGAAAAACTGATCCTATTCTCGGACGTGACAGCGAGATTTTCCAGGTGGTTGACATTCTGAGCCGCCGCAGGAAGAATAATCCGATTCTTGTTGGTGAAGCTGGTGTTGGAAAAACAGCAATTATGGAAGGGCTTGCACAGCAGATTGCTGCAGGAGACGTACCTGCATCACTTAAAGATGTCGAGCTCTGGGAACTTGATCTCGGACTGCTTCAGGCTGGTGCAAGTGTCAAGGGTGAATTTGAGAAAAGACTTAAAAACGTTATTGACATAGCAAAAAAGAGCGGTGGAAGCATTATACTCTTTATTGATGAAGCTCATACACTTATCGGTGCCGGCGGCGCTGCCGGTATGGGCGACGCAGCCAATCTGCTTAAACCTGCGCTTGCCCGCGGAGAACTTCGCACATGTGCTGCAACAACATGGCTTGAGTACCGCAAATACTTTGAAAAAGATCCGGCGCTTACAAGACGTTTTCAGCTTGTCAAGGTTGACGAGCCCGATGAAGAAAAAGGCTGCGCAATGCTTCGCGGTATCGCAGAGAGTTACGAAAGGCATCATGGCGTGCATATTACTGAGGATGGCATAAGAACTGCCGTTTCCTATTCAAACAGGTTTATTTCCGGTCGTCAATTGCCTGATAAAGCTGTTGATGTTCTCGATACAGCATGTACACGTGTCAAGATGAGCCGTACAACAACCCCTCCGGCAATCGAGTACAAGAAAAAGCTTCTTGCCGATGCAAATCGTGCACTGAAAACATTGAATAAAGATAAAGCCGCAGGGATTGCTGTTGACGAGAAGGCAATAGTGCGTTATGAAGAGGTCAGGGTTAAAACAGATAAGGAAATTATTGAGCTTGTAGAGCGGTGGGAAAAAGAAAAGGTCTGCGTTGAAGCGATTGTAGAACTGCAGAAAAAGCTCATTGAAGCAAAGGATAATGGTACTGACGCGCTGGTAATAGCTGCCTTGAAAGATGAACTTGACAATAGAAACAAAGAGTTTGCGCTTGTTGCGCAGGGTGCCCCGATGGTTTTCCCATATGTTTCAGGGGAAATCTGCGCGCAGGTCATTGCCGACTGGACCGGTATTCCTGTTGGATCAATGGTAAAGGATGAAGCACAGGTACTTCTTGATATGGAGAAAAAGCTCTCTGAGCGTGTTAAAGGACAGGATGCTGCAATTTCCGAAATTTCATCTGCGATCCGCAGTGCAAAAACCGGTATGACAAATCCCGATGCTCCAATCGGGGTGTTTCTCTGCACCGGGCCTTCAGGAGTTGGAAAAACAGAATGTGCCATGGCGCTTGCAGATATGCTTTTTGGCGGAGAAAAATTTTCAACAGTAATAAATATGTCTGAGTATCAGGAAAAACATACTGTGTCACAGTTGAAAGGTTCTCCTCCGGGATATGTTGGTTATGGAGAAGGTGGTATTCTTACTGAAGCAGTTCGTCAGAAACCATATTCTATAGTAATTCTGGATGAAGTCGAAAAGGCGCATCGTGATGTCCTCAACATGTTCTATCAGGTTTTTGATAAAGGTATGATGCGTGATGGTGAAGGGCGGGATATCAATTTTAGAAACACAGTCATTCTAATGACATCCAATCTCGGCTCCGATACAATCATGCAGGCACAGGCGCAGGGAATTACTGATCCTAAAGCAATTATCGAATATATACGTCCGGAATTGACAGAGCATTTTCAGGCGGCACTTCTTGCGAGATGCAGTATAATTCCATTCCTGCCGCTTACACGTGAAGTACTCGAGTCTGTAATAAGACTGAAAATGGGGAAAATTGAGAAACGGCTGCAGGATTCTCATGAAGCAAAATGCATCTACACTGACGCAGTGGTAACTTCTATTGCTGAAAGATGCTCGGCAGCTGAAGCGGGAGCCAGAAATATTGATATGATAATCAACAATAGTCTGCTGCCTGCGATCTCCGGTTATCTGCTCGCGAATATCGGTGAGAAGGATGATGAAAAGCAGAAAACTGTTAAAATTGATGTAAATGAAGCAGGAGAATTTGCGATCACTTTTGAGGTCGCTGATAGTATACCGGTTTAATTTTTGTTTTGATTGTTGAAATATGGTGCCAATTATTAATAATTGGCACCAAAATATATAAAAATGCATATAGCTAATTTATGTTTGTCTGTGCTTCACTTTAATTTTGAGGCAACAGACAGGCAGTGCTGCCCGGATATTTTGCGCCGGGTTAATCATGAACAGGTGAAAGTTTACAGATGGGCTTATTTTCGAAGAAAAAAAAGAAAAATCCGAAACCTGCACAGGCCATATTCGGTAATAATGAGCTTAATGGAAGAATACTTAAGGAACTGAAAGTCGCAACCGGTCGTTACGTTGACTCAGTCAAACGCAGCAATCTTTTTAAGAGCAGTGCTATTTATGGCAATCCCTGGTTTATGATCATTGGACCTGAAGGCAGCGGAAAAACAACCATACTTAATGGATCGGAAGTAAATTTTCCGCTTAAATATCCTGAAGACAAAGATGGCGATACTGCATCGGGAATCCAGTGGAGGTTTGCAAATGAGGCGGTATGGATTGATATTCCGGGCAAGCAGATAAAATCTGAGAACGACAATATATTCAAGGCTGTTTACAACGGGCTTGTTGAGTGCAGGAATGAACGCCCGGTTGATGGCATTGTCTGTGTAGTCAGCATTGAAGATATTCTTAAAGGTGATCATGACAGTGTCAAGGCACTGGCGGGTTCAATGCGCACAAAAATTGATGAGCTGATTTCAAACTGGGGCATAGAGCTGCCTGTCTATTGTGTTTTCAGTAAAACTGATAAAATCTCCGGTTTTTATGAATTTTTCAATGACTCTTCTGTTGAGTGGTCAGATCATCTGCTTGGTTCAACCTTTTCACAGGATCAGCAGGCCGCTTCACCGCGGAGAATTTTTCAGCAGGAACATGAATTGCTTTGCGGATCATTGAAAGCGTTACGTCTGAAAAGATTGTCAAAGGAGCGCAAAGAGGTAAATCGTCGTGCAATCTGCCGTTTTGTAATTGAGTTCGAGGGTCTTCAGGCAAAGGCCGGGGACTTTTTTTCCGAGCTTTTCAAGGAAAGTCAGTTTGAGGGAAAGCCGGTTTTTCGTGGATTTTACTTTGGCAGCTGTAAACAATTTGAGGTTAATTCCGATACAAAGGATTACACCACTCCTCAACCGTCAGATTTGAGTAATACAGTGTTGAATCATCCGCTGAATCCTCACCGTCTGGCGAAAACATCAACTGGTCCGGCCCCCAAAGATGTTGCAAAAAAGCAGATAAAATCGCTTTTTACGAAAAAATTGTTCAATGAAGTATTCCCTGACGGAACGCAGCTGATGCAGAAAACTCAGCGTTTTTCACGCAAGGAACTGATAAAGTACTGGTCGATTAATGGTTTGTTTGCAGCACTGTTTCTCTTAGTCGGATGGTATCTTGTATCTGTACACACCAATATCAGGAAATTGTACAGTCAGACCGAGACTGAAATGACCGCTGCGTTGACACAACCGAAATCAAGGGTTGATGCATATGAGCAGCTTGGAAGACTTGGTGATCTGATTGACCAGTATAAAAAATACAACGATAAAGGTGTGCCTCTTCGTTACGGCATTGGTTTTGTAAAGTCTAAAAAAATATATGAATCACTCAAAAAAGCATATTTTAACAGAGCGTGGAATTTTATTGTTGTACCAGCTACTACGTATCTTGAGTATGCTATAAAAAATTACAATTCCGGTTTTGAGGAATTGTCCGGTGATGATTATACAGAGCTTTATAGGCTGCTTAAATCGTACTTGTCAATGTCAGAGGCAGTGGCCCAGAGCAGGGATAAAATTGATACGTTGACAATAAGGGAGACTATAGAACAGGCATTATACCAGGCGATTCTTAAGAGTGAAGATAAAAGCAGACTGCCTGAAAACATTGAAATCATACTTAAGAAAAATATAGGTCTTTATTGCATGTATCTGAAAAAAGGGGAAATACCGTTTATTCAGGAGAATCAGCAGCTTGTCAAGGATGCAAGAGTGCGTCTGTCAAAACTCCCGGATGCCTCTGTTTTGTATGCGTCCATGAGAGAGCGTCTGATCGGAACTGCACCGCAGCTTACACTTGTTGATTTGCTTAATGGTAAAACCGATATCGTTCTGACAAGTACAAGTACCGTGAGTTCACTGTACACTCAGGATGGCTGGGATAGATATGTTGAGCCTGAAATTGAAATTGTAATAAAGGATCCTTTTAAAATCGATTGGGTGCTCGGGGTATCTAAAGAGGGCATCGGTGACGCATTTTTTGATCAGAAAGAGATGCGCGAAGACATGATTGAGGAGTATTACAATGATATTTATATCAGATGGATGGAGTTTCTCGGGTCAGTGAGTGTTGAACCGCTTGGAGACATTGTTCGAAGCGGCACTGTTCTTCAGAAACTCTCGGCACAGGGATCAGAGCTTAATGTTCTGCTTGAAAATGTTCTGAGTTTTTCAACTATAGAGATCAAATCAAAAGAGGAAGAGGCTCTTAATGTCGGTAAAAAACTCGCAGCAAAAAAACTGAAAAAACTTGAAAAGAAAATGCAGCCGGTAAAAGGTCTGATTAAAACCGGCAATCCAAAGGAAGCACTCAAAACAGCCTTTGATCCGCTTAGAAATTTCATTCGTTCTGAAGGACGCCTTGGCGGATTGAATGCGTATCGGGAGAGAATGAGTGTGCTTGCGGAAGCACTTCTGCGCTGTGCCAAACAGGGTAATGTAATAACAGTATTCAATGGCAAGGACACTGATCCGCTGCAGGCTTCATGGGCACACTCGCAGAGTCTGATCATTGAAATGCCCGAAGCTGTTGGAAATGCTGTGACACCGCTTCTTCAGAAACCCCTTGAGTATACCGGAGCTGTAATGAGCAGTATGATATCAAAAGAGCTAAATCAGAAATGGCAGAATGATGTAGCTGCGGTCTTTACAAACAGGTTTGCAGGAAAGTACCCGTTTTCACATGCTGATGATGAGTGTTCATTTGATGATGTCATGGAGTATTTCAGACCTACAACCGGTACATTCTGGGGATATTATACAACGACTCTTGCACCTTATATTTATAAGGATGGGCCTGAGTGGAAGACCCGTCAGGTCGGATGTGTCACAATACTGTTTACAAATGAACTAATTGAGTCTCTTAAAGGGGCCGATAGAATTACAAAGGCATTTTTTAATGCTGATGGGACTCTTACTACCCAGAAGATGGCTTTTCTGCCGATGCCGCAGAATAAACTGCAGGGATCACTGACTATTGATGGACAGGAGTACAAACTGCTTCCTGATGAAAACCGGGTCAGGCTGCAGTGGCCTGTCACAGGACAGTCTGAAGATGTTGTTCTGAAGATATTTGTAAATCCAAAGTATACGGAAGAACTCAAATTCGGCGGGAAATGGGGGTTATTGCGTTTATTTGAAAGTGCACGGATAAATGCGATGAACAGCTCTTCGTTTGTTGCTAAATGGGAACGCAATGTACAGAATATGTTCATGATTCAGTATGGATGTCATGTTCAGATTGCCGGTGCATCGCATCCTTTTGGTGAGCAGGTTTTTACAAAGTTTGATTGTCCTTTAGATATTATTAAGAAACAGGATTAGTGTTAGTTTCATTACTTATAAATAAATTGTATATTGTATACAAATTTATTTTGTTATAAAGTATAAACCGTACAAGTTGAGATTATTATAAGGTGAAAGGGTTGTTATCTGTATGAAAAGATTAATCATGATGTCTGTGTTGATTTACGGACTTGCGGCAGTATCAGAAGGTGCTACATATTTGTCTGGTAATATTGATGGTGTTACATTCGATGTATCAAAAAATCCATATATCGTAGAAAAAGATATAATAATTCCAAAAGGAAAATCAGTAGTGATACCTGAAGGAGTTGTACTTCTTTTTCATCCATTTACCGGATTTCAGATATTTGGCCGCATGGTTGTTCAGGGATCAAGTGAACACATGGTAGTGTTTACGTCAATAAATGACAATCTTCAGAATCCTGAAAGTGAGCAGTTGCCCAATCCATTTGACTGGAATGGTATTTTTATTTCCAAGGAAGCTGACGGGGCATTTCTGAACCATTTTACACTTAAATATTCTGTGTATGGTGTCAAGTCTCAATGTAAAAATATTATTATACAGAATGCAGTGTTTCAGCAGAATGGTCAGTTTCACTTTACAATTAACGAACAGATTCAGCTTGTTCAGGATAATATTCCTTTCTCATATGGTGATTCTGTAAATGTTGACTCCGGAAATGTGAGTGGGGGAACAGCTGGCGGCACTATAGTAACAGGAACCAAAGACGACGGTAAAGCCACAGATACCAAAAAAGGCAGTAGTAAAGGTGTAAAAATTCTGCGATATGTATCATTGGGAGTTGGTGTTGCCGGTGGTGTAACTGCAATAATATACGGGGTGAAAATAAATGAGTATTGGAAAGATATGGATGTTGTAAACAAAACCGGAATCGGGAATTGGGATGAGGCAAATAAAAAATACAACAGTTCAACTAACGGCGCGATTGTGTCGGGTATTATCGGCGGCGTTGGACTTATAGCATTTGGAGTAAGTTTCGCGTTCTGACAGTTTGGTAAAAAGCTGAAATTAAATATAGTGTCAGTTTGTTTTTATAACAGACTGACATTTTTTTTGTGGTGCGCCCGGCTTGTTGCGGCAGTGTGGCGATTAATGGCATTTGTTTTGCCGTAATAAAATAACACAGGGCAATTCAGAATTGCCCCTGCGTTTTGTTGGTCCCGGCAGCACGCTCTGCCCGATTTTTAAAGTCAATTAACGATTAATAATCAAATTCCTGGATACAGTCGAAGTGCTGACAATGTTTCTTTTGTTTGAAATGTAAACATTAGATGAATTTTTTGAACCTTCAAAACTACGGCCATTTAGGCAGACGTTTTTATTTTTATTGACATTTGTAAGGTCTGTTGACTTGTTATTACTCTTTATAGAATAATTCTGATCCTTAACGGATGTTATTCCAAGAAGCGGATAGAGAAAGGCCGCTGCTGAATCAATTGACTGCTGCAATAAAAGTGGTGAATTGACAAATGTGTGCGTGGAATCAGTGTATGTTATAAGCTTGTTTGTTATTCCAAGACGGTCGCCTGTAGTATGCATCGGGCTGCTTCCATAAATTACAGGAAATGCCGCTATTCCAAATGGGGAGCCGGACGAATAACGGATTACATTATCATTTGTCCCGTGAAACGCGATAAAAGGTACATTTCCTGTCTGTATCCAGGATGTATCAATAACAGCTCCGGCATAGCTGACATATCCTTTAATTGATGCAGAAACGTTCAGGTTATTTCTAATGTCAAGAAGTTCAACATACGAAAGTTCACCATCGAGAAAATCAATAAATTCGCTCATCTGCATATGAGCATATTGTATAGCGGTTACTGCCCCCGCTGAATAGCCGCAGAGAAACACGCGATTTGTGTCAATTTTATAGGTCTCCGCATTTGCTTTGAAGAACCTGACTGCTGATCGGGCATCCTGTACAGCGTTGTAAATGGATGTTGCGAATTGTTTTTTTGCATTTGAAATTGAAATAATTCCAAGTTTTGTACGGTAATCAATTGAAGCAACGCAATAGCCTTTTTTTGAAAAGGTCTGCTCATATGTAACGCAAAAATTGTCATTGCGTACACCATCAGAAAAACTCCCGCCATGAATAACAACAAGAAGCGGACGATTCTGCATCAGATCGCCCGATGGCTCGAAATAGTCAAGACTAAGCGTATCATCGGTACTGCTTGCATATGTAGTTATGCAATATTGAATATTTTTAGTACTGTCAATATTGGTGAAAATATTATCTATAAATCTTGTTTGTGCTATGCTGATTGTAAAAAACAAAGCTATTGATACAAATACTTTTGTAATCAGTTTTAACATTGTTACTCCCAGGCTTTGTCAGTGTAATTTACTCTTGTACAATACTGACAGGATTGATGAAATGAGGTTGATTATTATGTAATCTATAGTCGTTCAATTGCATATTACAGTTCATAGTAATATACAAAATTTAATAAAAAAAGCCACAGCTATTCTAAAATGACTGTGGCAATAGCAAATTGTAAAGCTAATAAAACTGTCAATGTTTAAGTATGATACTCTTTGAAGTCAAAGATGTTCTGTCGAGATTTCTGAAATTGGAAATATAAACATTGGAAGATTTGTTGGCACTCCCGAATTGACGGCCATTTAAACAGTAATTTTGTACTTGTGTAAAGTTGTTAAATTTAAATACTTTGTTGTTGAATTTTGAAGCATATTGATGTTTTACAGATGTACCATTGATAATTGGATATAAAAATAAAGCGGCAGAGTCGAATGTCAGAGGAAGAAGTGTCGGTGATTGTGCGAAAGCATGTGTTGAATCAGTATAAGTAATGAGTTTGTTGTAAATTCCAAGCTGATCTGCTTTAATGTGTAATGGGTTACTGCCGTAAATAACTGGCAGCATTGCATTTCCATATGGACTTCCTGAATTATATGGAAGAATTGCATCGTTTGTACCATGAAACGCGATGAATGGCGCATCACCTGCTGCTAACCATGAGGAATCAAAAATTGAACCTGCATAGCTTATGTAACCTTTGATAGAAGGTGATACTGTAAGGTTGTCACCAATGTCAAGAGCGCCTAAACCTGTCGTATCACCAAGTTTAATGAACTCGCTGATCTGCATATGAGCATACTGAATCGCAGTTACAGCACCTGCCGAATAGCCGCAGAGAAATATCTTACTTGTGTCAACTTTGTACAAATCAGCATTTGCTTTGAAAAAACGTACAGCTGAGTGAGCATCCTGAATGGATCTGTATACAGCGGCCCCAAATCTGATCTGGATTGCCTGTTTAATTTCCGCAAGCATATTAGCCGGGTTGATAATAGTAATACTACCTATACTTGTGTCAATTCCAAGTCTGTAATCAATTGACGCGGTGGAGTAGCCTTTTGCGGCAAAATACTTCTCATATCCAAGACAGAAACCATCATCACGGACGCCGCCTGTGAAGCTTCCGCCATGAATGACAATTATGAGCGGACGGTGTTTCATTGTGTCTACTGTTGCCGAAGGACCGTAATAGTCAAGCAGTAATGTGTCTGGAAGACCCATATAATCTTTGGCTATAGCAAATGGAATTGCTCTACTGCTGTCAATAACTGGAAATATGGGGTTGATAAACCTGGTTGTCTGGGCTGATGCAGCTGTTATTATTAAAGTCGCAAGTGCCAGTACTTTTGCAGCCTGTCTTAACATAGTTACTCCTTGTCAATATTGATTGTAAATGTATTTTCTGATTGATAAATCTTGATTTTTACAGCATTAAATTAAATATGAGTTTATTTGTAAATATGCCTGTTTTCGCTTCCTAAATCTCACCTTGTCGGGTATTTCGATGCGTCGCCCGCAGGCGGGCTTTATAAAAGACAGAATCTTGTCTCCCCCTGCGGGGGATTTAGGAGGCGAGATATGCAATTTATATTTTCATCTTCGGCTTTAGCAGGTTTAACTTAAACCTGATCTGCTCTACTAATAGAATAATATAAACTCTACTTTTTTGTCAAATATACATTTCATCTTGGTAGGTTTGTCAATAATTATCGATAACAGCAGAAGAAAATTCTATAGAAGTTTGTTAAACAGCATGAGCAGTGTAAGATAATACGTTATTAGATTATGAGAAAAGGAGGGGGGGAAAGCTGCATACCATCAGGTGATATGCAGCAGAGAAAATTTAAATCTTAGAGACAGCCACTGCTGTTTTCTTAAGTTTGAAATCAATAAGATCAGGATGTCGAAAATGAATAATTGATATTATTCCAACAAATAGGAATCCTGCTGCATAAAGCATTAAGAATGGACTGACAAGAAAATTTGTAAATCCAAGATACATCTGAAAGCTTACCAGACAATAAATACCAATAAGAATTTCAATAACACAGGAAATGTCTTTTATCGGACGATATGATGCTTTTCCTTTTGACTCGCCCTTTTTGGGAGTGCGATTAAAAGGAGATTCCATTCTGAAAAGAGCTTCGAGGACTGCTTTACCATTATTAACGGCAAGCCCGGTTCCAATAAGCATCATGGCTGGAATAAGTAATAATTGTTTTCGTACTTTATTACCCAGATAATGCTGGGCTACCATGTACATTGTTGATGGCCCGCTTGTTGCCAGAATCATGCAGAAGATAAGACAGGCAAACCAGAATGGCGGCAGATATACTTTTACATAATAGAGAACAGGCATTGTAAGCAGTGCAAGCAGAAGCATCAGTGGATGAACTGAATAATGTGTCAGATGAAGAATTGCCTGACTGAATTTGAATGGTGATGTTTTTTTCTTCAATAATAACGGGATAATTTTAAGTGCTGTTTGAATTGATCCTTTCGCCCAGCGGAACTGCTGATTTTTAAATGCATTGATATCTTCCGGAATTTCGCCTGGAACTTCAATTCCTGGAACGTATTCGGTTTCCCAGCCTTCAATCTGCATTCTATACGAAAGATCCATATCCTCAGTAAGTGTGTCATGCTGCCATCCACCGCTTGTCTCGATTGCTTTACGGCGAAAAATACCGCAGGTGCCATTAAAATTCATGTAAAGACCATTCCAGCTTCTCGCTGCCTGTTCAATCATGAAATGACCATCCATGCCAAGTGCCTGACCGCGTGTAATGAGGGATGCATTTCTGTTTAAATGCGCCCACCGGCCCTGAACCAATCCGATTTTTGGACGATTATGAAAGAATGCCATTGATTTTTTCAGAAAATCCGGATGTGGAACAAAATCTGCATCAAAAATAGCGACAAATTCTGCATCTGTATAATCAAGGCCATTCTGAAGTGCACCGGCTTTGAAACCTGTGCGGTCAGTTCTGCGTATTACAGATATATTAATTCCGTTTTCGCGGTGACGCGCAACGGCATCATTGACAAAACCAATTGTTTCATCATTGCTGTCATCAAGAATCTGAATTTCATGGCGGGATTTCGGGTAATCCATTGCGGCAACAGCATCGATAACTCTGATTGCAACTGCTTTCTCATTGTACATGGGGAGCTGGGTTACAACTTTTGGGAACTGTGACTCATCTGAAACACTATAATAGTATTTCATCTTTTCAGCCTGAACCGGTATAACTTTTTTTCTTTTACGAAGGAACAGGTATGTCTGCACGTAACATTGAATACCATAAGCCAAAAGAATTGCAGAACAAAAAATATACAAAGAACAAACTATAATAAGAGCGACCATACTCCCACTGCCTTCACAGGTTTAACATATCGGTATTTAGCCGACGGTACTTCAGAATTAGAAATACCGCTGATAATATACATAATTGGGACGTTAAAATCGTAATAAAATCATAATTTCTTCGAATTCTGCTAACTTCCAATAATACAATCAATCTCTTTTTTGATTTCCTTAAAAAGCGCAGCATCTTTTAAAATATCGGCAAATTGAAGATTATACCAGCCGCTTTGACGGAAGCCGTTGATTTCTCCGGGACCTCTATTACTCAGATCCATCTCTGCAATTTTAAAACCATCATGTGTTTTACAAAATTCCGACAATTTTTTCAATGTTTCAGGATCAACATTTTCTGACGTAAGCAAAAAACAGAATGATTTCTGACTGTTCCTGCCGACTCGTCCTCTAAGCTGATGAAGTTGTGCGAGGCCAAACCGTTCTGCATTTTCAATTACCATTATAGTAGCATCAGGAATATTCACACCAACTTCTACAACAGTCGTTGCTAAAAGCAGGCTTGTACTGCCATTGACAAATCTCTGCATTACCTCTTCTTTTTGGGTATTGTCAAGCTGTCCATGCAGAGATCCGATTGCTGTTGATGAAAATGCGCCGCTGGTAAGAGTTTTCAGTGTAGCCTCTATTCCCTTTACTGGTGAATCTGTATCACTGTCATCCTGCTCTATGCGGGGTACAACATAAAAAGCCTGTTCACCAATTGACATATGATCGAGGATGAACTGTTCCATATTGCCGCGCTTGTATTCAGGTACAATAAATGTTGAAACAGGAATCCGTCCCTGAGGCGATTTGTCAATTGTAACAATGTCAAGATCACCATAAAGTGTTCTGGCAAGTGTCTGAGGAATCGGCGTAGCGGACATCAGAAGAAAATCCGATGCTATGTCCTTTTCCTGCATGGATAAACGCTGCTGCGCTCCGAATTTATGCTGTTCGTCAATGATTATCATGCCAATACTGCTAAACTTCACTGATGGTTGAAATAATGCATGGGTTCCTACAACAAATTTTACAGAACCGTCTGCGATGCCTGTCAGAATAGTTTGTTTAATATGCGGTGCAATTCCACCTTTCAGTAAAGACGCGCTGAACCCCAGAGGCACAAGCCACGATTCAACTAAATCAAATGTCTGCCTTGCAAGAACATCTGTAGGAGCAAGCCACGCAACCTGTAAACCTGAATTCAGTGCTGCCAGTGATGCAAAAAATGCAACAAGTGTTTTTCCGGAGCCGACATCTCCCTGAAGTAATCTATGCATTCTCTGTGGTGCCAGTGCGTCTTTATATAAAATGTCAATAGCTTTTTCCTGCTCACCAGTAAGTTTAAAAGGAAGCATCTTTCGCATTGTGTCAGGAAGAAGGCCCGGAGTCATCTGACGGCCGGGAAGTTTGAATTTTTTACGGCTGAGGCAGAGCGTGAGTGCAAGTTTGTAAAGCTCTTCATATTTAAGGCGCTCTTTATGCCGGTCAATATTTTCAAGTGACCGGGGAAAATGCAGCCCGGCAAGGCATTCCTGAAGAGAATGGAAATTCAATTTTATCTCAAGTCTTGACGGCAGCACCTGAGGATAATGTGTCAGATGGTCAAGAACCCATTTTGTTGATGTAATGAGCAGTTTCTGCTGTATTGAGGCTTCTTTCATGTAAATTGTTACAGGATAGTGGGGGAGAATGCTTCTGATTTCAGCCCCTTTACTTTTAATCGCTTCAGTCATCGGATGCACCATCTGGCAGTGGTTATATTTCGATACTTTGCCTGTAACAAGCAGCTTGTCGCCTTTGTGAATTGATTTACTGAAAAACTGTACACCCTGAAACCATAGGAGTTCTATAGAACCAGTTTCGTCAATAAGATTTGCCCGTAAACGTCCGCGGGAGCCCTTTTCAATCCGGACT
>Ga0209373_10001932_pt1 | contig 22403 bp, 21 predicted proteins | sample Higcelweek5metaG_FD_187173 | JGI IMG/M metagenome (GOLD analysis project Ga0209373, IMG submission 187173) | Freshwater pond sediment microbial communities from the University of Edinburgh, under environmental carbon perturbations - High... | ecosystem: Environmental > Aquatic > Freshwater >... | reverse complement strand
CGTGCTGTAAGAAGTTTAGTGCATTAGTTAACGGATCGTCGTTGCCCGATGCAAACTCTTCGAGAATGTCGGTTGCAAATTCGATATAAGGTTCTTTCGGGTTATGTTGTTCGGCTTCAGAACCAACAAGTTTTACCATGCTTTGGCGTGCTGAAACAATCATCGACCATGCTTTTGCCGAAACATATATCTGTTGGGATAAATTGTGTTCATATTCCTCTCTGATATTCTCGATAAGGTTTTTCTGAAGGTCGAAAACAGTCATGCCAGGTTGAGCAACCCTAATAATCATCGATTCTGGCTTAATCCTTTCAAGAAAAAGAGTTAAGCGTTCGTAAGCCTGAAGTCGGAGAGGTAAAGTCTCTTCCGAAAATTTTACCCTTAATTCTTGTTGACGCTGTTTTTCGAATTGATCGAAAAATGATTTAAGCATATAATAAACGAACACAAAAACAATAATCAATGGGAATAACATTGCAATTGATTGTTCTATGATTTTTTGCCAATCCATTTGTAATTTTTATTGAAATGATACAATATTGTTTAAAAAAATGTCAATAATCATGTCAAAAAGCAAAGAAAACACTATGTGTGTTGCATAAATCTCTTTATTTTGCAGAAACGCTGCAATATTACACATTTTTATGAATTCAAGCAGATAGTACACATTTAAGAGAAAGTAGAAATATTAACTAAAGATAATTAAACGTATCAGTATGAATCCACAAGCAGAAGAATTAAACAAAGTTATTCAAGCCAAGAATCCGGCTATTTTCGAAATGTTGTCAGAGCGTGGCAAAAACATCTACTTTCCTAAAAGAGGAATTCTTGCTCAATCGGCTGATGCAAATGGTACAAAGATTAATGCAACTATTGGTGCTGCTATTGAAGATGACAAATCGCCAATGAGGCTTGAAGTAATTGCTTCAAAAATTGATTTGGCTCCAGGTCTAACATTTCCTTATGCTCCAAGTTTTGGTCGTCCCGATTTGCGTTCAAAGTGGAAATCAATGATCTATGAGAAAAACCCATCATTGTCGGGTGCTGAAATAAGTCTGCCAATCGTAACAAATGCACTTACACATGGGGTTAATATGGCCGGCTATTTGTTTATCGACGAAGGTGAAGAAATTATTTCACCAGATTTGTTCTGGGATAATTACGATTTAATTCTTACCAACTCTTATGGTGCTAAAATCGCTACATTCAATACGTTCAAAGATGGAGGTTTCGATTTAGATGCTTTTAGTGCGAAGTTGAACGAAGGTCCAATTGGCAAGAAAGTCGTAATCCTTAATTTTCCCAATAATCCATCGGGGTATTCTCCATCTGTTGATGAAAATAAAGCTATTGCTGAAATTCTCACTGCTGCGGCCGAGTTGGGTAATAAAATTGTTGTTTTTTGCGACGATGCATACTTCGGATTGGTGTTCGAAGAAGGAGTTGAGCGCGAAAGTATATTCGCAAAACTGAGCAAAGCCCATGAAAATATTTTGGCTCTTAAACTCGATGGACCTACAAAAGAAGATTATGTGTGGGGCTTCCGGGTTGGTTTTATGACTTATGGAATTAAAGGTGGCGATGCTGAATTGTATGGCGCATTGGAATCAAAAACGGCAGGGGCTGTTCGTGGAAATATTTCAAATGCTTCAAATCTTTCTCAATCGTTGTTGCTACAAGCATACAACAATTCTGATTATCAGAAACAGAAAGAAGAGAAATTTAATACTCTAAAAGAACGTTACGAAGCTGTTAAGGAAGCATTGAAAAATGAAGCGTATAAACAATATTTCACTGCATTGCCTTATAATTCAGGATATTTCATGTGCGTAAAACCTGTAGGCAACATTGATGGTGAAGAATTAAGACATTTGTTGAATAAGAAATACAGCATTGGTGTTATCAACTTAAATAACTTGATACGCATTGCATTTGCAGCAGTACCTGCCAAAGATATTAAAACTCTTTTTGACGGTATTTACGAAGCTTGTAAAGAAATTAAAGGATAATAGAACTAAGACAGATCATAAAAAAGGCCACCCTTGAGTGGCCTTTTCTATTAATATTAATTGTGTATCCTTATTTAAATTGTATCAGTTACTGACGATATTGTATCTGCAACTTTAATTGTATCTGTGATAGATGTTGTAGGCTTGTTTAATTCGAATTTAATTCGAGATAAACTTGTTGATTGAAAGAAAACAATAAGCGCTAAAACAAAAATTGAGACAACCAGTGGTTTAAATGGCTTTTTGTTGAAAAAACGAACTATTAAACTAACTACAGCCAAAAGAGCTGTAATGCTGAAAAGTAGTAAGACTTTAGTTACAAGGCCAATATGAACAGGATCAATTCCGGGTGTTTCTGGCAATGGGATCATTCCACTAAGAATTACCAAAACCGACATTGCTCCAACAACAATTAAGAATATCTCAGCAATTAATCCGTAGAGATCTTTTCTGTTCACCCATCCAAGAATATAGAGGCCAAGTGCTCCAAATACAAAATATTGTGGAACTGAGCGGATTAACACCTCAAGAGTATCGACTGAAATCATATTGTTTTGTTTTTGATTTTCTCCAAAAGTAGAACATTTTCATGACCAATTTCCTTTTCTAAGTCTTCATTTTTACTGTATTTTGGCAATTCATTTTAATATCAGATATATGAAAATTCTGCCACTACTATTAATTCTTGTTTTGACTGCTTTAGGTTCAAGTTGCCAAACAACCAAAAAATCCACTAAGGGTTTTGTCATATTATCATATAATGTTGAAAATTTGTTCGATACTATAGATACTCCCAATAAAACTGACGAAGAATATTTGCCAACTGCAAATTTCAAGTGGAATACAGAGAGATATACAAAGAAAATTAGCGATATAGCTAAAGTTATTTCATCGGTTCAAAAAGGAAAACTTCCAATTGCAGTTGGTTTGTGCGAAGTTGAAAACGATATCGTTTTGAAAGATCTTATTGCAGATAAGCAACTTAAGAAAGCAAAGTATAGTTTCCTTTGGAAAGATGGCTCAGACGACCGTGGAATTGATTGCGCATTTCTGTATCAACCCGATATAATTAAAGTTGAGTCTTTTGAAACACTTCCGGTTATAAATCCTGAAGATGAAAAATTTAAAACCCGCGATATATTATATATCAAGGGGTTGATAGGGAAAGAAACCTTTCACTTTTTTGTCAATCACTGGCCTTCACGTCGTGGGGGCGAAAACGAAACTGAAGAGAAGAGAGGTATTGCAGCTACTGTTCTCCGAGGTAAAGTTGATCAGATTTTGAAGCAAGACATAAATGCTAACATTATAATAATGGGCGACTTGAACGATGAGCCTTCAAATGAAAGCATTACTGATGTGTTGAAAGCTAAATCGAACAAGAAGATTCCAACTAATGGCGAACTGGTTAATTTAATGTACGATGAGTTTGAAAGGGGAGAAGGTTCTCATGTTAACCGTGGCGATTGGAGTATGCTTGATAATATAATTGTATCGAAAAATCTTCTTACAAAAAAATCAGGATTAAAAGCAGAGTTGAATGATGGTTTTATTTTTCATCAGCCGTTTATGGAATTTGTAAACGACAAAGGACAAATGTCTCCAAATAGAACTTATGGACGAAATTATTATGGTGGAATTAGCGATCATTTCCCTGTTTATATGACAATCAAATAAGACTTGAATATGTTGTAGAATATAAATCATCAACAGTTAAAAAAACCTATTCATGATTTTTGTCATTGAATTTTGAGTTGATTTCATGTTTAGTTATTTCATTTCTACTTAATTAGTTAATCTTAGCTTAATGTTCGAATGATTCTGCCAAAAATTTGAATTTCTGCTTACAGTTCATTTTTACAAATTCTATATTTGCGCTGTTTTTTAAAGAAGTTAAATCTAATTTATGAATTCGATAAAATTTGTTAGTCCCGCAGAAGCGGTTAAAGTAATAAAGAGCCACGACCATGTTCATTTGAGCAGTGTTGCAAGCGCTCCCCAGTGTTTAATTAACGCAATGTGCGACAGAGGGCGTGCTGGAGAGTTGAAAGATGTTCATATTCATCACCTTCATACCGAAGGGCCAGCTCCTTATGCCGAACCTGAGTTCGAAGGAGTGTTTCAGCACGATGCTTTTTTTGTTGGGCACAATGTTCGTAAATCTGTTCAAAGCGGATATGCTGATTATATTCCTGTTTTCTTGAGCGAAACCCAAAGGTTGTACCGCGATGGTTACTTGCCTTGTAATGTTGCAATGATTCAGGTTTGCCCTCCCGATCAGCATGGATATGTGTCTCTTGGAACTTCTGTTGATGCCACACTTGCAGCTGTAGAAAAAGCTGAACACGTAATTGCCGTTATCAATCCAAACGTTCCCCGTGCTTTAGGCGATGCTTTGATACCAATGAGCATGATCGATATTTTTGTTGAAGACAATACACCCTTAATGCCCGCTCATTTTACCGAACCCGATGAGATTGAAACCGCTATTGGTATTCATTGTGCTGAATTGATTGAAGATGGAGCTTGTTTACAGATGGGAATTGGTGCAATTCCAAATGCTGTGTTAGCTCAACTTGGAAACCATAAAAACATAGGTATCCATACCGAAATGTTTGCCGATGGCGTTCTTCCGCTTGTTGAAAGTGGCGTAATAAATGGCGCAAACAAAGCATTGGATAAAGGAAAAATGGTTTCTACATTCCTTATGGGATCACAAAAAGTATACGACTTTATTAATAATAACCCTCAGGTTGCAATGATGGATGTTGGCTATACCAACGATCCGTTCATTATTGCACAAAATCCAAAAACTACCGCAATCAATTCTGCTTTGTCGGTTGATTTGACTGGTCAGGTAAATGCCGATTCTTTGGGAACTAAATTTTTCTCGGGTGTTGGTGGTCAAATCGACTTCGTTTATGGTGCCTCTCGTTCAAAAGGTGGAAAAGCAATTATTGCAATGCCTTCGGTAACAAACAAAGGCATAAGCAAAATTTCTTCAGCTCTTGCTTCGGGTGCTGGTGTTGTAACAACACGTAATCATATACATTGGTTCGTTACCGAATATGGTGCCGTTAATTTATATGGTAGGACATTACAAGAACGGGCTAAATTGATCATCTCGATTGCTCATCCCGAGCATAGAGAAGCATTAGAACAAGCAGCTTTCGAACGTTATGGTTCACACTTTAGGTTTGTGACAAAATAATATAGAATAGATTTGAGAGGCAGGGATACCCTGCCTCTTTACGTTTATTCAATTTATATTTTTTGAAGAATAAAAAAGAAAAAATAATTTACTAACTATAATATTAAATTAATATGAATATTTCACACATTGAACACATTGGAATTGCAGTTCAAAATTTGGAAGATGCCATAGCTTATTATGAAGGCATTCTTGGTTTGAAATGTTATTCCATCGAAGAAGTGGCTGATCAAAAAGTGAAGACAGCTTTTTTTCAGGTTGGAGATACAAAGATTGAACTGCTTGAATCTACCGATCCGGAAGGCCCTATTGGAAAATTTATTGAAAATAAAGGACCTGGTATTCACCATTTGGCTTTTGCTGTAGATAATGCAACCGATTCGTTGAAAGAAGTAGAAGAAAAAGGTATCCGTTTGATTGACAAAACCAGTCGTAAAGGTGCCGAAGGTTTGAACATTGGCTTTCTTCACCCAAAAGCAACTTTGGGCGTATTAACCGAACTATGCTCAAAATAGAAATGAACTAATTAATTAATGTTATTTTTCTTATAATGAACAATCAAGATAAAATTAAAAAACTTATTGAGCTTCGTGAAAAAGCAAGGCTTGGTGGTGGAGAAAGAAGAATTGAATCGCAACATGCAAAAGGGAAAATGACTGCTCGCGAAAGGATTAGTGTCCTTTTAGATGAAGGTAGTTTTGAAGAGCTCGACATGTTTGTGGTTCACCGTTGTACAAACTTTGGCATGGAGAAAGAGAAATATCTGGGCGATGGGGTTGTTACCGGACAAGGAACGATCGATGGCCGTTTGGTATATGTTTATTCTCACGACTTTACAGTGTTTGGAGGTTCTCTTTCAAGGACTTTCGCACTTAAAATTTGCAAAGTAATGGATCTTGCAATGAAAATGGGTGCTCCAGTTATTGGTGTCAATGACTCGGGTGGTGCTCGTATTCAGGAAGGTGTAGGTTCTCTTGCCGGTTATGCCGAAATTTTCCAACGCAATATTCTTGCTTCGGGTGTAATTCCTCAGATCTCAGTGATTTTTGGTCCTTGTGCCGGAGGTTCTGTTTATTCGCCCGCTCTCACCGACTTTATAATGATGTCGGAGCAAAATAGTTACATGTTTATTACCGGACCTAAGGTTGTTAAATCGGTTACTGGCGAAGATATTTCTGTTGAAGATCTTGGAGGTGCCACAATGCACACAACTCAATCGGGTGTAGCTCATTTCAAAGCTCAAAATGAAGAAGATGGTTTAGCTATGATACGCCAGTTAGTTTCTTTCATTCCTCAGAATAATATGGAAGAAGCTCCTGTTGTTGAATGCAATGACCCTGTAGAAAGAATGGAAGATGCCTTAAACGATTTTCTTCCTGAAAATACAAACCAGCCTTATGACATGATGGAAATTATCAAATCGGTTACCGACAATGGTGATTTCTTTGAAGTTCATGCTGCCTATGCACAAAACATTATTGTAGGTTTTGGCCGTTTCGATGGTGTTTCAACAGGTATTGTGGCTAATCAGCCATCAAAATTTGCAGGTGTATTAGATTGCGATTCATCTCGTAAAGCTGCTCGTTTTGTACGTTTCTGCGATGCTTTCAATATCCCAATCCTCACGTTGGTCGACGTTCCCGGATTTTTGCCAGGATCATCACAAGAGCGTGCCGGCATTATTTCGCACGGAGCAAAACTAATGTTTGCTTATGGCGAAGCTACTGTGCCTAAAGTAACAGTTACAATCCGTAAGTCTTATGGTGGAGCGCATGACGTTATGAGCTGTAAGCAACTTCGTGGCGATTTCAACTATGCTTGGCCAACTGCCGAAATTGCAGTAATGGGTGCAAGTGGTGCAATTGGGGTTCTCGAAGGCCGCGCTATTGCTCAAATTGAAGACCCTGTCGAAAAAAGCAAATTCGTAGAAGCTAAAACTCAGGAGTATCAAGAAGCTTTTGCTAACCCTTATACCGCTGCTGCCCTTGCTTATATCGACGATGTTATTGAACCCCGGAATACTCGTTTCAGAGTGATTCGTGCTTTCAAATCTTTGCAAACAAAGAAGTTGAGCAACCCGCTGCGTAAACACAGCAACATGCCATTATAATACATAAGACTATGATACTTAGTATAAACTGGGCAAATACGTTTGCTGTAATTGTTATTGGATTTGGGTTGGTATTTGTTGTTTTGGTTTTGTTGGTCTACATCATTAAAATCTTTAGTTTCTTATCAAATCGTAAAGAAATAAAGGCTGAAACGAACAACGAAGTAAAATTAAATACTGCCGAAGTAAAAGAAGCAGGACTTTCTGATGTTGAAAATGCAGCTATTGCTATGGCTATAAGCTTATATTATGCTGATGTTCATGACCAAGAAAGTTATGTTATTACAATTGATAACAGCAAGAAAACTTCATGGAATTCCAAAATTTACGGGTTAAACAATTTTTTTAGGTAGAAGATGAAAGAGTTCAAATTAAAGATAGAAGGTAAAAATTTCAACGTTTCGGTTAATGAAAGCGGTGAAAATACGGCTGAAGTTATAGTAAACGGAAAAGCCTTCAATGTAGAGATCGAAAAACAAGAAACAAAAAAACCTGTAGCAAAAACAATTGCTGCTGCTCCTGCACCAAAAGCTGCTCAAAAAGCTGCTTCGCCAGTTGCTGCGGCACCAAAAGCGACAGGGGGCTCTCAATCAGTTAAATCACCACTTCCGGGAAGTATTTTCAAGGTACTTGTTTCTGCTGGTCAAGCTGTAAAACGTGGCGACACAATTATTACAATTGAATCAATGAAAATGGAGAACAGTATTTTGGCAAGCAAAGATGGTACTATAACTGCTGTATATGTTCAACCAGGACAAAATGTACTGCAAGGTGATGCTCTTTTCGATTTAGAGTAATTAACTGAAAATTAAAGACAAATGAGAATAATTAGAAAATATCTCTTTATGCTGATTGCTTTGACATTCTCTTTTACAATGTCGGGGTTAGCACAAGAGTCTCAGTCTACAAATTCTGATGCCAATGTTAAAACAGAAGCAGTTGCTGTTGAAGCTACTTCAACCGAAGCTGCTCAGCCTGTTGCTTCAGAAGCAAAAGAACAAGTTGCTGAGAAAAACATAAACATTCTTGAAAGTATCGTTGATTTTGCAAAAAGTACTGGTATTGCCAGAATTTTATCGCTCGACAATGCAAGTAAAGAGAATGGAACTACTGATGGGTGGAAAAGTCTTATCATGTTGATGGTAGCTTGTTTATTAATTTATCTTGCTATTGTTAAAGAATTTGAGCCTCTCTTATTATTGCCTATTGCATTTGGTATGTTATTGAGTAATTTACCAGGTGCCGGGCTTTTCCATGGCGAACTTTTTGCTGGTGGGCATGTTCATTGGGAGTCTTTTGTCAACAAAGGAGGTTTGCTCGATTACCTATATTTAGGCGTTAAACTAGGAATTTATCCTTGTTTAATCTTTATCGGAATTGGAGCAATGACCGATTTTGGTCCGCTAATTGCCAACCCAAAGAGTTTATTGTTAGGTGCTGCTGCTCAGTTAGGTATCTTTATTACCTATATGTGTGCCAACTGGTTGAATTTTACACCACAAGAGGCCGCTTCTATCGGTATTATTGGTGGTGCCGACGGTCCAACTGCAATCTTCCTTACAACAAGGCTTGCTCCGCATTTATTAGGACCTATTGCTGTTGCCGCATATTCATATATGGCGTTGGTTCCTGTAATTCAGCCTCCTATTATGAAATTGCTTACTTCAAAGAAAGAGCGTCAGATTGAAATGAAACAGCTTCGTACTGTTTCTAAAACAGAGAAAATTCTTTTTCCAATTGTAGTAACAATTATTGTTTCCTTATTATTACCCGATGCAGCTTCATTGATTGGTTGTTTGATGTTTGGAAACATTATTAAAGAATGTGGTGTGGCTGAACGTTTAAGTAAAACGGTTCAAAACGAATTGCTGAACATTGTTACTGTGTTTTTAGGTACTACAGTTGGTGCAACTGCTACTGCTCAGTCTTTTCTTAATGTTCAAACATTAGAGATTTTGGCGATGGGTGTGATTGCTTTCGGACTTGGTACTGCGGGTGGAGTTCTTATTGCAAAGTTTATGAACTTGTTCAGCAAAGAAAAAATGAATCCGCTTATTGGTTCGGCAGGTGTTTCTGCGGTTCCTATGGCTGCTCGTGTTTCTCAAAATGTTGGTCAGGAAGCAAACCCAGGGAACTTCTTGCTTATGCATGCAATGGGGCCTAACGTTGCCGGAGTTATCGGATCAGCAGTTGCTGCCGGAATTCTGTTGAGTATGTTGGGATAAACATTAAAATATAAGAAATAGAAAAGGCGATCAATTTTGATCGCCTTTTTTATTTTATTGGGTAATTGTTATCGGATAGGTTTTGAGATTCCACGCTTCAAACTGGTTCTTGGTATAGATTGATATTTCATGTTTATTGCTGTTTTTAAACCATATAACCGATAAATCTTTGGGGTCGCTGTTCTTTTTTACACCTCCGGTAACCGTTGTTGCAACAAACTCTCCATTCGAAATTTCAGCATAAAAAGGAGTTGATGTTGCATTTTTCGAAACAGTCAGTTGTTTTTCTGGAAAGAATATTATTGGGGCAGTTTCTTCGTAATAAAATTCAGTAACGTTATTGACTATCGTGTCCATTAACGGGGTGAAATTATCGAATTTATCTACTTGAGGTTCGTGGTTTTGCCCTTCAAGAGTAACTAGTTTGTTCCTTACATTCATCGAATTTAATCGGTCGTGAATTGGTTTAGAACCGTATACCTTATTCATTACAAATCGGTTTATCAGAAATGCGCTTTTGAAAGGATAGTCGTAATCAATTGGCACAATGTCGTCGGCAGTACCATGTATTAATAAAACAGGAATTCTTTCGTCAGCATCAATTATATTGATATCGCTTACGGCTCCCCACATGCTGGCCACAGCTTTAATCTGAAACTGGTCGGTAAAATTGTTCCCCGACGATTCGATCCTTCCCATATCATCACTTTTCTTGTTGCTCATTACATTTTCGGGGCGTTCGTCATTATCCATAAAAGCAACATTGAGCGAGGCAATTGCTCCGGCACTTGTTCCTCCAACAAAAACCTGATTGGGATCAATTCGATACTGATCGGCATTGTGCGATAAAAACCGTAGTGCTGCGTGAGCGTCCTGAATTGCACGAAACCCACTGCGCTCAACTTCGCGAGCATTGAGCTTGAAGCCTAATCTATAATCAATTGAGGCAACTACAAATCCTCTTTTTGCTAATGTTGTTGCCAGTTGTTTAATTGTTGGAATTTGGCGGGTTCCAACGTAAAATGCCCCTCCGTGTATAAGTAAGATCAATGGCCTTTTTGTGAGCGTATCGTTGTTTGGTTGATAAATATCGAGCCTCAAATCAAGTGAATCCTGATCCTTCATCGAATTCGATACACCTTTTGATAGGAACACAATATATGGTTCGTTGTTGTAAGGGTTTTTAGTCCAATAGCCTAATGCTGTTCCGTACTTAATATTCTTAGTTAAAAGCACTTCCTTGAAGATTTCTTTTTGATAACGGAGCGTAGGAGCAAAAACTTCATCGGTTCTTCGGCTTATCCGAAACACTTCTTTCTGGTAAAAGAATAGGAACTTTTTTTTCTTGTTATAGTGCGAAATTTTGCCTTCAAAATGAAGTGAGTCCGAAAGGCCTTTTATGCTTCCAGAAAATAAATCTGATCTGAAAATCATCTTTTTGCCTTCAATTTTTAAGGTGTACGAGTGTGTTTCTTCAACAGCTTTGCCTTCATTTATAACGAAATAACCTTTTTGAAATAGTTGAGTAGTTTCTTCTGCAACTAGAATAATTTTTTGTTCTCCAATTATTCCATCGTAGATTCCGTTAGTTGGAATGGTTAATGGAGTGTTTTCGGATGAAAAAAGACTAATTGTTAAGAATGTTAAAAACGAAAATAGAAGCGCTGTTTTTATCTTCATAGCGAATGAATTTTTAGAATTTGTTTTATCGAAGAGTTGAAAGCGAAATTAAAAGAAATCAGCTTTGATAGGAGATAAGTTATTTCTTTTTTGCTTTTGAAGGTTGATCAATTAACCCCATTTGACGCAATTCTTGTTCAATTTCTTTTCTATTTTCAGGTTTATACCAGAAAAAGAATTTTTGTTGATCAAGTTTTTCTTTTTTATTTCGAGCAGTATAAACAGGTTCTAACGTGTATGGGTGAACTCCAGAGTAGTAAATTTCGGTTGCCAATGTCATTGGGGTTGGAGTAAAGTCTTGCACCTGTTCAAGTTTGAAATCAAGTTTTTTGGTCTCTAGCATTAACTGAGCCATCTCTTTTTTTGTACTTCCGGGGTGACTGGAAATAAAATAGGGTATAAGTTGCTGTTTCAAACCGGCTTTTTCATTTTCTTCACTAAAGAATTTTAGAAGTTTTTTAAAGAGTTTGAACGATGGTTTTCTCATTATTTTCAATACCTCGTCGCTGGTGTGCTCTGGTGCAACTTTCAATCTTCCAGATACATGATTGTGAATAACTTCGCGCATGTATTGAAGGTTATCAGGGCTTTCTTGTCCTTCCGAAAAAACCAGGTCGTAACGGATACCGCTGCCAATAAAAGCCTTTTTGACTTCTGGATGTTTGTTCGCAATCTGATAAATCTCCAATATTTGAAGGTGCGATGTATTCAGGTTTTTGCAAATAGCTGGATTAATGCACGATGGACGACGGCATTGTTTACAAAGTGCGAGGTCGTTTCCCTTCATCTTGTACATATTTGCCGACGGCCCGCCAATATCGCTGATATAACCTTTGAAATCGTTCATCTTAGTAACGGCGTCAATTTCTTTGGCTATCGATTTTTTTGATCGGCTGGCAATAAATTTCCCCTGATGAGCCGAAATGGTGCAAAAAGCACAGCCTCCAAAACATCCTCGATGAATATTAATCGAATGGCGAATCATTTCGTAAGCCGGAATATGTTTGTCTTTATAACGAGGGTGGGGTAGTCTGGTGAAAGGGAGATCGTAGACACGGTCGATTTCCTCTTCGGTCATTGGTGGATATTGTGGGTTGATTACTAGCCAATTGTCGTAAATTTGCTGAATCAACATACTGCCCTCCCATCGGTTCGATTCTTCTTCTATATGCCGAAAGTTTTTCGCGTATTTTATCTTGTCGTTCAGGCACTCCTTATGGCTAGAGAGTGTTATTGATCCTTGAATATTAGCAGGTTGTTCTTTTTGAAGCCAAGCTGTTTGAGGAACAGAATGAATTTCGTTCACTTTTTTGCCGGCTTTTATTTGATTCACAATTTCAGTTAGCGGTTTTTCGCCCATTCCGTAAACTAACAGGTCGGCTTTTGAAGAATACAAAATTGAAGGCATCAGTTGGTCGCTCCAGTAGTCGTAATGGGTAACTCGTCGCAACGAAGCTTCAATTCCTCCAATAATTATTGGAACTTCTGGGAATAATTCTTTCAGAATGTTGCAGTAAACAGTTGTAGCATAATCGGGGCGCATTCCTGCACGTCCATCGGGTGTGTATGCATCATTCGATCGAAGTCGTTTATTTGCAGTGTAATGGTTAACCAAACTGTCCATACAGCCAGCTGTTACCGCAAAGAAAAGATTGGGTTTTCCTAGTTTTTTGAAGTCGCGCAAATCGTCGCGCCAGTTGGGTTGTGCAACAATGGCAACTTTCAGTCCTTCTGCTTCCAGAACACGGCCAACAACTGCATTCCCAAACGAAGGATGATCGACATAAGCATCTCCGCTAAAGAGAATTACATCGATACTGCTCCAACCTAATGCTTGTACTTCTTTTGCAGAAGTGGGAAGCCAGTCCGATATTTTATATGAATTGGTATTGCTCAAAGCTAAATTTTGGACAAATGTAATACCATTAAAAAATAAAAAAAGGGGATTTAAATCCCCTTTTTAAATATTTAGAAAACATTTGTTATTTGTGCCGTTGAATATTTACCGTCGTCAAGCTTTTTTCTGACTTCAATAAGCGCTTTTATAGTATAGTCAACATCTTCAAACGTATGACTAGCTGTAGGGATTAAGCGCAACAGAATTTTACCTTCCGGTATATCAGGATAAATTACCATTGAACAGAAGATGTTGTAGTTTTCGCGAAGATCCATAACAACATTAGATGCTTCGCTAACACTTCCCGGCAGAAAAACTGGAGTTACCGGAGAATTGGTTGTGCCTAAATCAAAACCTTGTTCTCGCAATCCATTTTGCAGGTGATGTACAATGTTCCATAAATTAGCACGGAATTCTGGATTGCTTATCATTAATTCCAACCTTTTTATCGCACCTAATACCATTGGTAATGGTAATGCTTTTGCAAAAGTCTGAGATCGCATATTATATCTCAGATAGTTGCATATTTCTTCTTCGCACGAAACAAAAGCACCAAAACCGGCCATCGCCTTCGAGAAGGTTGCAAAATATATATCAATGTCGTTTTGAACGTTAAAATGCTCGCCGGTTCCTTTTCCGTTGAGTCCCATGCATCCAAAACCATGCGCATCGTCGACTAAGAGTCTGAAATTGAATTGTTTTTTTAAAGCAACAATTTCATCAAGCTTACCTAAATCTCCATCAACACCAAAAACACCTTCGGTAATAACAAGAATACCTCCTTCGGTTTTTTCAACAATTTGAGCAGCATGAACAAGTTGCTTTTGAAGACTTGATATATTGTTGTGTTGATAGATGTACTTTTTACCTTCGTGTAGCTTAATTCCATCAATAATGCAAGCATGGCTTGCAGCATCATAGACAATTACATCGTTCCGATCAACTAAGGTATCTATCAACGAAATCATTCCTTGATAGCCATAATTGAGAACAAAAGTATCTGACTTGCCCAAGAATTCAGCAATAAGTTTTTCTAGTTCTTCGTGTTTGCTTGTTTGCCCCGACATCATTCTAGCACCCATAGGATAAGCTAACCCATATTCTTGGGCTGCTTTGGTGTCAATTTCGCGAATTTCCGGATGGTTGGCCAAACCTAAATAATTATTTAAGCTCCAGGTTAGTACTTCCTTTCCTCTAAATTTCATTCTGGGGCCAATTTCCCCTTCGAGTTTAGGAAACATAAAATAACCATGTCCAAGCTTTTGAAATTGTCCGAGGGCTCCTTTAGTTAATCTGAGTTTATCAAAGATGTCCATTAGCTTTGTAATTGGTAAAAACGTTACAAATGTAAAATAATTTGAGGTGTTTCCAAACTGTGTTAAATTTCACTAAATAATTTTTGTGTGAACCATAAATCTTTAATTTTCAGGTTTTATTTTCAAAACTAAAAGTATACTTTTGCACAACAAATTTTCGTATGAATAAAAAGTGGATTTTCTTATTGGTTTTAAGCTCATTCCTTGTTTCTTGTGGCGAGTTTAACACTGTTTTAAAAAGTACAGACTACGAGTATAAATTTAAAAAAGGTATTGAATATTTTGATGCTGGCGACTATTCTCATGCCACATCTTTGTTTCAGGACCTAGTTTATGCATTTCGTGGCACATCTAAAGGTGATGATTTGTACGACTATTATGCACGTAGTTGCTTTGCACAGCAAGATTATGTGTTAGCGGGGCACTATTTTAATAGTATATGTGAGCAATATCCAAGAAGTGAATTTGCAGAGAATGCAAAGTTCATGGTTGGAATGTGCTATTTTAAAGATTCTCCAAATCCAAGGCTTGATCAGGAGATCTCGATGAAAGCAATTGATGCTTTCCAATTGTTCATTAATATGTATCCGTTCAGCAAAAAAGTTGAAGAGGCTAATGTTTTAATTGATGAACTGAATGAAAAGATTGTATATAAGTCATATCTGAGTGCTAAATTGTATTTCGATATGGAATATTATAAAGCAGCTGTTATTGCTTTAGATAATAGTTTAAACGATTATCCTTCGACAAAATACCGTGAAGAATTGAAATATTTGCTTTTCAAATCAAAATATTACCTTGCAATAAACAGCGTAGAGGCAAAAAAACGCGAAAGAATGAACATTGCCCGTGACGAATATTTTATTTTTGTTGATGAGTTTCCGGAAAGCAAGTATGTTAAGGAAGTTAAGAGGGATTTTAAACAAATTTCCAGCTTTTTAGGTTTAGATGATAAGGAATTAAGTTCAATTAATTAATTAATATGGATTACAAAAAAACAAAAGCTTCAGGTTCAACTATTTCAAGAAATATTGATCAGTTGGCTGAAGAAACAGGTAACATTTATGAAACAGTTATGATCTTGGCAAAACGCTCAAATCAGATTGCTTCAGAACTGAAAGAAGAGTTAAATCAGAAACTTTCTGAGTTTGCTTCTTATACCGATAATCTTGAAGAAGTATTTGAAAATCGCGAGCAAATCGAGATCTCAAAATTTTATGAAAGATTGCCAAAGGCAACTCTTATTGCTACTCAAGAATATATCGAAGATGGAATATACCATCGTAACCCATTGAAAGATAGCCGTAAGGTTAAATTTTAATTTGAAAATATTTCAGGTGCGACTGAAAGAAAAACATATTGTTTTAGGGATAACTGGAAGTATAGCTGCCTACAAGGCAGCTACACTTTTAAGGTATCTTATCAAAGAAGGTGCAGATGTACAGGTGGTTATTACTCCGGCAGGTAAAGAATTTATAACACCAGTAACACTCTCAGCATTATCGCAAAAGCCTGTAATTAGCGAGTTTTTTGGTGCAAAAGATGGAACTTGGAATAGTCATGTCGATTTAGGAATCTGGGCCGATCTTATGCTTATTGCTCCTGCTACTGCTTCTACTATTGGCAAAATGGCAAATGGTATAGCCGATAACATGCTTATTACAACCTATATGTCGATGAAAAGCCCCATAATGATAGCTCCAGCTATGGATCTCGACATGTTTATTCATCCGGCCAATCAGAAAAATATTTCTACCTTAAAATCATTTGGCAATATGATTCTCGAACCAGAAACTGGCGAGCTTGCCAGTGGGTTGGTTGGTAAAGGCCGAATGCAAGAGCCCGAAGCAATAGTTGAAGAAGTTGTAAAATTCTTCAACGAAAAAAAAAACTGATTGATAAAACCTTTCTGGTTACAGCCGGGCCAACTCACGAGAAAATAGATCCTGTCCGTTTTATTGGGAATTATTCCTCAGGTAAAATGGGTTTTGCTGTTGCCGAAGAGCTTGCACAAAGAGGAGCTCGTGTAATTTTGATTGCAGGGCCAGTCTCCATTAAAACAATTCATCCTAAAATCGAACGTATAAATGTTACTTCTGCCGAAGAGATGAATTCAGAATGTTTAAAGTATTTTCCTATTGCCAATGGTGCTGTAATGTGTGCTGCGGTAGCTGATTTTACGCCTGTTGTGAAGGCCGATCAAAAAGTAAAACGCGGAGAAGGAAACCTTACAATTGTGTTAAAACCAAATCCCGACATAGCCGCCGGTTTAGGAAAGCTCAAAACAAAAAACCAAATCTTAATTGGATTTGCCCTAGAAACAAACGACGAAGATAAAAATGCAGCCTCTAAATTGGTGAAGAAAAATCTTGATTTTATTGTTCTTAACTCACTAAATGACCCAGGTGCAGGTTTTCAGACCGATACAAATAAGATAACAATCATCGACAAGCATAATAATTTCTTCAAATTTGAGTTAAAGTCTAAGATTCAGGTCGCAAAAGATATTGTTGATCGAATGATGGTTGAAATGGCGTTGTAATTTCAATAGCTATTTTTAAATTTACAATTCAAATTCTTAATATGAAGAAACTGATATTTTCATTATTCCTATTTTCATTTTCCTTAAACACAGTATTCGCGCAGGAGTTGCGCTGTAATATTAGTGTGAATGCAAATAAGCTTACAAGTGCTAACAAAAATATTTTTCGCTCAATGCAAATGGATTTGTATGAGTTTGTAAATAATAAGAAATGGACTAAGCACAATTTTGCTAATAATGAACGTATTGAATGTAGTATTACTATTCAAATTAACAAACAAATCTCTTCCGATGAGTATGAAGCTACATTGAATATTCAAAGCAAAAGACCAGTCTACAACTCGTCGTATAAAACGACTATGCTTAATATTCAGGATGAATTTTTTAGGTTTAAATATCAAGAATATCAAACAATTGAGTTTGCTGAAACAGGGAACAAGGATAACTTGACAAGCGTAATTGCGTATTATGTATATGTGATTCTGGGTTTCGATTATGATGCATTCTCTCCAAGTGGAGGTACAGAATATTTTGAAAGGGCAAGACAGATTGTTAATGAGTCGCAAAATGCCAGTGGAACCAAGAATGGTTGGAGAGCTTTTGAATCTGATTATAATCGGTATTGGTTGGTCGACAATGTCTTGAATAAAACGTATGCACCCTTTCGCGAACTAATGTATGTATATCATAGAAAAGGACTTGATGTAATGGCCGATCAGTTGGAAGCAGGTAGGGCAGAGGTTGCCGAATCGCTCAAATTGATTCAGAAAGTGTTCAGATCGCGATCAAAATTGTATATAACCAGGGTGTTTTTTGATTCTAAATCTGCCGAAATAATTAGTCTCTTCTCTCAATCTTATGCCGATGAGCAGAATCGGGTTATTAAAATTCTTTCCGAATGCGACCCCTCTAATGCATCTAAATATGAGCAAATTATAAAAAGCCAAACATCTTCAGGCAGCTAAAATATGATTTCATCACTATTGATAAAAAACTATGCAATAATTAAGGAGTTGAAAGTAAATTTCACTCAGGGTTTTTGCGTAATTACAGGAGAGACAGGTGCCGGAAAATCAATCATAATGGGTGCCTTAGGTTTGATTTTAGGACAACGGGCCGATACTTCAGCCCTAAACAATAGTGAAGAGAAATGTATTATTGAAGGAAAGTTTTTGTTGAATGGTAAAATAGATTTAACTAATTTCTTTAAACAGAATGATTTAGATTTTGAAAATCCGATTGTTTTACGACGAGAAATTACACCGCTGGGAAAATCGAGGGCTTTTATTAACGATACCCCTGTTTCTTTAAATTTATTGCGTGAGCTGGGGCTTAACCTTATCGATATCCACTCTCAACACTCTAATCTTGACTTAGGAAAGCATCAATTTCAGCTCAATGTAATTGATTGGTTTGGTTCACTTGAGGCATTACTGAACGACTATTCTGTAGCTTATAAAGAATATCGCAGAATTGAGTTGAAGTTGAAAGAGATAACAGAAAAATCGAATCAGTCGAAAGCCGATTTTGACTACTATGAATTTCAATTCAAGCAGCTAAACGAAGCTAAATTAGTTGATGGCGAGCAACAGATTCTCGAAAAAGAACAAGAATACCTTACTCATTCCGAAGAGATAAAATCAGGTTTAAATCAAGTATATCAGCTTCTCGACAGGGAAGACCAATCTATCATTGTTCAGATGAAAGAAGCTGTAAATGTGATGAATAAGTTGATTTCTTTTCTACCTGATGCAAAATTATTACACGAACGGTTGGAAAGTCAATTTATTGAACTGAGAGATATTGCCAATGAGTGTGAACTTTTGGCAGAAAAGACGGAATATGATCCAGCTAGGCTGGAAGAAATATCTTTCAGGCTTGATACTATTTATATGCTTGAGCAAAAGCACCGTGTTGATTCAATTGCTGAGCTTATAACTATTCGCGATGAATTCGACTTAAAACTACAGGCTGTAGCTTCATTTGAAGAGGAGTTACTTAAACTTAAACAAGGTTTAGCTGATCAGAAATCAGCTTTAAATAGTATTGCCAATAAATTAACGAAAGCTCGGAAAGCACAGGTCTCATCTCTTCAACAGGAAATTATTACCTATTTGCAATTGCTAGGAATGCCTAATGCTACATTTACAGTAGATATTAGTGCGAAAGAGGATTTTTCGCCTACAGGAATTGATGAAGTTAGTTTCTTGTTTAATGCCAATAAAGGTGGGCAGCCCGAAGAAATTAATAAGGTTGCTTCAGGAGGTGAACTTTCGAGGGTAATGCTGGCTATTAAGAGTGTTATTGCTAAGTCGAGAGCACTTCCTGCAATTATTTTTGATGAGATTGATACAGGAATTTCTGGCGAAATTGCCTCCAAAATGGGTAATATATTGAAAGAAATGTCTCAGTTTATGCAGGTAATCAATATAACTCATTTGCCCCAAATTGCTTCTAAAGGCGACAGTCATCTTTTTGTCTATAAGAATGATACTGCGATTGGTGTTGAAACAGGTATGAAATTGCTTGACAACGATGAAAGGGTAATTGAAATTGCCAAGATGCTAAGTGGAGATAATCCATCGTTGGAAGCAATTGCTAATGCAAAATCTTTATTGTTGAGTTAATATTTAGTTCTTTTCAATAAATTCATATCTTTGGTAAAAGCTGAATTATTTTAATTTAGAGTTGCATCAAACAAATCTTCGTATGAAAAAATTCTTTCTTATTTTGATAATCTTACTGCTTATTGCTGCTCCAGTAACATTTTATATTCGTCACTATTTTGTTTTTGGAGAAGGTGTTAAGGCTGGCGACTTAAATTTTATTGTCCATAAAGGTTATGTTTTTAAGACTTGGGAAGGGCGTGTTATTCAAACAGGTATTCGAACTCCGATTCCGGGAAGTATTCAGAGCAACGAATTTGAATTTAGTGTTTCGAGCGATAGCATTGCTCATATTCTAGAACTAAGTAGTGGTAAATTTGTAGAGCTTCGTTATAAAGAATATTTACATGGACTCCCTTGGCGAGGACAAAGCAAATATGTTGTTACCGAGATTATTCGCATAGAAGACAGCTCCTTAGGTAACTGAATTCCTTACAACTGGGTTTAATTTTCAATGTTTATAGGGGCAATTCATGGTATGGTTTCGCAGCAAGCAAGTATATGCTTTTACTCATAGCGTTTTCCCCACCATTTCTTTAGCCTATCGAGCATTGAAAGTTCTTGTTGTGATTTTCCGATGTTCCAAATTCTTTTATCCTTTATTTCGTCGGGAAGATATTGTTGGATTACAAAATTCCCTTCGTAAGCGTGAGCGTATTTGTACTCTTTTCCGTAGCCTAACTCTTTCATTAGCTTAGTTGGAGAGTTTCTGAGGTGTAAAGGAATAGGTAGGTTCCCCGTCTCTTTAACCACTTGAATTGCATCATCAATAGCACAATAAGCTGAATTGCTTTTAGGTGAAGTTGCCAAATAAACCGCTACTTCCGATAGAATAATCCTACTTTCGGGCCATCCAATTTTATTGATCGCATCGAACCCTGCATTTGCAAGCAGCAGAGCATTGGGATTGGCTAATCCAACATCTTCAGCAGCAGAAATTAATAGACGGCGGGCAATAAATTTTGGATCTTCGCCGCCTTCAACCATTCGAGCAAGCCAGTAAACAGCTGCGTCAGGGTCACTGCCCCTTATGCTTTTTATTAATGCAGAAATGATATCGTAGTGCATCTCCCCATTTTTATCGTAAGCCGAAGGATTCTGCTGAAGCGAATCAGTAACACTTTGGTTGGTGATGGTTACTTTTCCCGAGACTTCCGAACCTGCAACAAGCTCAAGGATATTTAATAATTTCCGAGCATCGCCACCTGCAAAGCGAAACAATGCTTCATCTTCCTTTACCTCAATTTGAAGATTCTTTAGTTCTGCGTCGTTGTTGATGGCAAAATTGAGTAGTTTGTTCAAGTCGTCGTTGTCAAGTGGCTTTAATACATATACTTGACAGCGAGATAGGAGCGGGGTTATTACTTCGAAAGATGGGTTTTCAGTAGTTGCTCCAATAAGTGTAACAGTTCCTTGTTCTACTGCTCCGAGCAACGAATCTTGCTGGGCTTTACTAAATCGATGTATCTCGTCGATAAAAAGAATTGGGTTGGGGCGATTAAAAAACTGTTGTTTTTGAGCTTTATCAATGGCTTCCCTTACATCTTTTACCCCTGAACTAATTGCACTTAGCGTATAAAAAGGCCTGTCGAGCGATGATGCTATGATTTTTGCAAGAGTTGTTTTGCCAACTCCTGGTGGTCCCCAAAAAATAATTGAACTAATATGGTTTGATTCAATCATTTTCCGAAGGATTGCATTTTTCCCAATCAAATGATCCTGACCAATATAATTCTCAAGAGTTTTGGGCCTGAGTCGTTCTGCAAGTGGTTGATTTGCCATGTCACAAAATTAAAAATTGTACGATATTTTGACGTGTTAAATTTTTTAAATAAGGATATGTAATCTTAATACTTGCATATTTTCTTTTTATAAATATTCCTCAAAAAAGGATTGGCAATTTATCCAATTGCCATTGTTGTTGGCTATTGCGCACATGTTTTTTTATTCTTTTGATTTACTAATTGCTAATTCTATTGTATTTGGAATTTAAAAGATAAACAACTCTTCTATATTTGTGTTATAGGTAATGAATTTAAATTAAAACAAAATGCAAACAGTTTGTCCGATAACAGATAAAAGAATAAATGAAAATGTAGCTCGATTAAATGCACTCTTTGTTGTGATATTAGTGCTTTCTTTCATTCTTACAAAGTCTTGGATATTTTTAGTTATTCTAATTGCCGATTTCTTTATAAGAGGGTTTATTGATAGTAAATATAGTTTGATATGTATCATTAGCAAATGGATTGCTTTGACGTTAAAGGCTAAGGTGAAAATAATAAATGCAGGTCCAAAGATATTTGCAGCACAGGTTGGATTGGTTCTTTCGATACTCTCCTTATTGTTTTTCCAAGTTCAATGTAATGTGTTTTGCTATATCATTGCTGGAGTTTTGGGTTTATTTTCGTTTTTGGAATCAGCATTTAGTTTTTGCGTTGCTTGTAAATTATATCCATTTTTTAGAAAGATTGATTAGTCGTTGCAGTATCGTTTAATAACGTTATAAGCTTCCGAAATTCCTAGTTCTCCAGCTCGGCTAAGGTCTTTTCCTCCAGCTTCGATATCGTTTAAAAGTATTTTTACTAACCCGCGGTTATAATATGCTTCAGCAAACTCTTGATCAATAGATAGTGCTTTATCATACTCGTCAATTGCTGAATAGTATTTTTCATTTTTGCAATAAATATTACCACGGTTGAAGTATCCAAAGTAAAAACTTGGGTTCATATAAAGTATTACAGAAT
>Ga0209373_10001930_pt1 | contig 22425 bp, 15 predicted proteins | sample Higcelweek5metaG_FD_187173 | JGI IMG/M metagenome (GOLD analysis project Ga0209373, IMG submission 187173) | Freshwater pond sediment microbial communities from the University of Edinburgh, under environmental carbon perturbations - High... | ecosystem: Environmental > Aquatic > Freshwater >... | reverse complement strand
CGAGGTGCTTGCGGTTCCTGGTCCGATCAGCTCCCCTGCAAATCGTGGGAGCAACCGTCTGATCAAACAAGGTGCCCAGCTGGTTGACTGTGTTGACGATATTCTTGAGGCAATACAGATTGACCGCAAGACACAACACCCGTCCTTGTTTGATACCGCATCTGCGCCGATGCGTAGCACTCTGACCCCGCGTGAGGCTGCTGTCTATGGGCTGATTGCCCAAGGCCCCCGTCATCTTGACGAAATAACCCTGGCTCTGGAATTGACGCCCGGAGAGGTTTCGGCTATGGTGCTTGGCCTTGAACTGAAGGGGATGCTGACACAGCTTCCCGGATCGTATTATTCCATCTCATAAGGATATACCGTTATATGGCGCACCAACTTGTCATTGTCGAGTCTCCGGCCAAGGCCAAGACCATTGAAAAATTCCTCGGTTCAGACTTTCGGGTACTGGCCTCCTTCGGGCATGTCAGGGCACTACCCAGCAAGCAAGGGTCCGTTGATACGCTGAACGACTTTGAACCCAAATACGCAGTCTTGCCAGAGAGCAAGAAACATCTTGATGCCATCAAAAAAGAGCTGAAAGTTGCTGACCGTTTGTTACTGGCAACTGACCCCGACCGTGAGGGGGAGGCGATTTCCTGGCACCTGCTGGCTGCGTTAGGGCTGGATAAAAAACCAAAGATTCCTATTCAGCGGGTGGTTTTTCACGAAATCACCAAGGATGCAATCATCCATGCTGTGCAGAATCCCCGGGATATCGCTGTGGACCTGGTGGATGCCCAGCAGGCCCGCTCAATACTTGATTATCTGGTTGGCTTTAATCTCTCTCCGTTTCTCTGGAAAAAGGTCCGCTACGGACTTTCGGCTGGCAGGGTTCAGTCGGTTGCCCTGCGGTTGGTCTGCGAGCGGGAAAAGGAAATCCTTGCATTTATCGAACAGGAGTATTGGACCATCGGTACCCGCCTTGAAAAAATGGGAGGGCAGGCGTTTAAGGCCGGTCTGGTAGCTGTTGGTACTAAAAAACTGGGTAAATTTGACATTCCTGATCAAAAAAGCGCTGAATTACTTAAAAACGCCATTGAGCAGGGCTCAGCGCAGGTGACAACGGTGGTCCGCAAGGAGATGAAGCGCAATCCGGCCCCTCCTTTTACCACCTCAACCTTGCAGCAGGAAGCCTCCCGTAAATTAGGTTTTGGCGCTAAAAAAACCATGGCCACGGCTCAGAAACTGTATGAAGGGGTGGCCATCGGAGAAGGTGGTACGGTTGGTCTGATAACCTACATGCGTACTGATAGTGTAAATCTCTCGGCTCAGGCCCTGGCAGAGGCCCATGATCTGATCGTGGCAGCCTATGGCAAAGAATACGCCCTGGCCAAGCCGCGCTTTTACAAGAACAAATCAAAGAACGCCCAGGAAGCCCACGAAGCGATCAGGCCTACCTATCTGGACAAGACCCCGACAGAGCTGAAGAAATACCTGACACCTGACCTGTTTAAATTGTATGAGCTGATCTGGAAGCGGACCGTCGCCTGTCAGATGGCAGAGGCGCTGCTTGACCAGACCTCGGTTGATATTGCGGTGAGCGGTAAGGAAAAAGACCGTTATACCCTGCGGGCAACCGGCTCGGTGCTCCGTTTTCCTGGCTTTATGAAGCTCTATATTGAAGGGGTGGATGACGAAGACGAGGAAAAAGAAGGTACATTGCCTCCTCTGGAGGAGGGGGATGCACTTAAGCTGCTGGAGGTTTTGCCGGAGCAACATTTTACCCAGCCGCCCCCCCGCTATACTGAGGCAACGTTGGTCAAGACTCTGGAAGAGTATGGTATCGGTCGGCCATCCACCTACGCCAGTACCCTTAACACCCTGGTGGAACGTAAGTATGCCCGTTTGGACAAAAAACGTTTTTTCCCCGAAGATGTTGGCATGGTGGTCAATGACCTGCTGACCGCCCATTTTCCCAAGTATGTGGATTATAACTTCACCGCAGGGCTTGAGGAGGAACTTGATCAGGTATCCCGTGGTGAAAAGCAGTGGAAACCGCTCTTGAGGGAGTTCTGGACTCCATTCATTACCCTGTTGAAGCAGAAAGAAGGGGAAGTGAAGAAGGATGACCTGACGACTGAAACACTGGAAGAGGCCTGTCCGGAATGTGGCAAGCCGCTGGCGATCAAGCTCGGTAAGCGGGGTAAATTTATCGCCTGCACAGGGTTTAAGGAGGGGTGTAAATATACCCGTAATCTTGAGAATACCAGTTCTGAAGAAGTAGCCGAGCCGACGGTTTCAGAAGAAAAGTGTGACAAGTGCGGCCAACAGATGTTGATCAAGGATGGCCGTTACGGCAAATATCTGGCCTGCTCCGGCTATCCGGCCTGCAAGAACATCCAGCCGCTGAACAAGCCCAAAGGAACCGGTGTAACCTGTCCTGAATGCAAACAGGGAGAGCTGACCGAGAAAAAATCACGCTACGGCAAACTGTTTTATTCCTGTAACCGTTACCCGGAGTGCAAATTTGCCCTCTGGGACCCACCAGTACCTCAGCCATGCCCCAAGTGTGGTTTTCCGTTACTGGTCAAGAAGGTCTACAAGAAGAAGGGTGAGTTCCTGAAATGTCCTAAAGAGGGATGTGACTGGACAAGCGCATGATGCAGGTAACCATCATCGGTGCCGGCCTTGCCGGTTGTGAGGCAGCCTGGCAGGCGGCTGAGCGTGGCCTACAGGTTCGACTGTATGAGATGAAGCCTCACCGCTATTCACCAGCCCATCAACTGGAGGGGCTGGCCGAGCTGGTTTGCTCAAACTCCCTGCGGGGGGCAGATCTGGGGAATGCGGTTGGCCTGTTGAAGGAAGAGCTGCGGCGTTGCGGTTCTCTGGTTATGCAGGCTGCCGATGCCACCAGGGTTCCGGCCGGTGGTGCCCTGGCTGTCGATCGTGACCTGTTCTCCGCCTGGATAACGGAACGAATCTCCTCCCATCCCAATATTTCCCTGATCCGTGAGGAACTAACCTGCCTGCCGTCTGAAGGGCTGGTGGTAATCGCCTCCGGTCCCTTGACCAGCGATGCACTGGCCGAGGAACTGTCCCGTCTGGTGGGGGAACGGCTCTACTTCTACGATGCCATCGCCCCGATAGTTACGGCAGAATCCCTTGACCTGTCCAGGATCTACGCCGCCTCCCGCTATGGCAAGGGTGATCCTGACGATTATCTTAACTGCCCCATGGATCAGGAGCAGTACGCGGCGTTTATTGCAGCCGTGAAGGCTGCAGAAAAGGTTGCACCCCGCGAGTTTGAGAAGGTGGTTCATTTTGATGGCTGTATGCCGATTGAAGAGATGGCAGAGCGTGGTGATGAAACCCTGCGCTTTGGCCCGATGAAGCCGGTCGGTCTGCCTGATCCGGCCACAGGCAGAGAGCCTTGGGCCGTGGTGCAGTTACGGGCAGAAAACAATGAGAAGACCCTCTATAATCTGGTGGGGTTCCAGACCAAGATGACCTGGCCGGAACAACGCCGGGTGCTGCGGATGATTCCGGGATTGGAGCAGGCCGAGTTTGTCCGCTTGGGGGTTATGCACCGTAACACCTTTATCAATGCACCGGCTTTGTTGTTGCCCACACAGCAGCTGAAGTCAGATCCTCGCATCATCTTTGCCGGCCAAATCACCGGTGTTGAGGGCTATGTTGAGTCAGCAGGCTCAGGTTTTCTGGCTGGCCTGACGGCAGCTGCGCTGGTCGCTCATCAAGAACCGGTCCTGCCTCCGCAGGAAACTGCTCTGGGGGCCTTGATTCACCATATTACCAATGCGGATGTCCGGCATTTTCAACCGATGAATGTCAACTATGGTCTGTTCCCCTCCCTGGAAAGCAGGGCTAAGAAAAAAGATCGCAAACTATTGCTGGCTGAACGGGCGTTGGCAGTGCTGGAAGGCTGGAAAGGCAGGATTGAAACAGGTCGCAACCGAGTAACTGAGTAAGCCTGAAATATAAATCCTTGAAAAGCTGGGGTTGTTTTGTCTACTATTGTAGTTGGGTTTTGTTTTTTTTCTGTTGCTCCGTTGCTCGGTGTCTAAAAAGGATTTTGATTATGTCTGATCAGATAGTTGCTGATACTCTTCAGCGGATTGAAGAAGAACTTAAAAAATGCGTCAAGTGTGGTACCTGCCGTTCCAACTGTCCTGCCTTCACCGCCTTTCAACGTGAGCCTGCCACTGCCCGAGGCAAGCTGACGCTGATCCAGCATCTGTTGAAGGATGATATAGATCTGGATGATCAAACCTATCTGGCCATGTCCAAGTGCCTGCTCTGCGGTAGTTGCGTTGATCGCTGTCCCAATGATGTGCCCACTGACGAGATTGTGATCGCCGCCCGTGAGGCACTGGCAAAAAAACGTGGTCTTTCTACCTTTCATACCGCTGTCGGGCAAGTAATCAAGAGCCGTACCCGGATGAAGCTGGGGGCCAAGGCTGCCGCGCTGCTGGGGCCGTTGTTCTTCAAGAAGGTGCCGGAGAACTCAGGTCTGCGTCTGCGCTTTCCGCTTCCGTTTGTGGGTAACAAACGCTATATCCCGGCCATTGCCAAGACCACTTTTATGGAGCGCTACCCAGAGGTGATAGAAGGCCAGCCGGGTAAACCACGGATTATCTTCTTTGTGGGCTGCATGACCAACTTTGCCTATCCCAGAGTTGGCGTTGCTGCGGTTAAACTGTTCCAGCATCTGGGTTGCACCATTATTATTCCCAAAGATCAGCAGTGCTGTGGTCTGCCCGGCATGTCCGGCGGAGACATCGAGACGGTGCGCGATCTGGCCGAGCGAAACCTGGCCGCCCTTGAGCGATATGAGGCAGATTATGTGATGAGCGCCTGCGCCACCTGTGGAGGCGCCTTGCATCGGCTCTATCCGCTGGTGGTGGGTAAGCGTAACCCTGAGCTGCGCGGACGCCTTGACCGGTTAGCCGCAAAGACTGTGGATGCTGCACAGCTGCTGTTCAAGCTGGGACTGAAGCCTGCTGAAACCGGTGCCGGTGCAACCGGCAGGATCACCTATCATGATCCCTGTCATCTGCGTACCCGTAAACTGACCGCCCAACCCCGTGATCTGATCAAGGCCACTCCCGGACTCGAGCTGGTGGAAATGGAAGGAGCTGACCGTTGTTGTGGTCTGGGTGGCACCTTCAATGTCTATCACTACGGTTCCTCCATGGAGATTAATGACCTTAAAAGCGAGGCGATTATCGCCACCGGCGCAGATGCCGTAGCCACCGGCTGTCCCGGCTGCATGATGCAGTTGGATGACGGTTTGAAACAACATGGTTCTACTGTTGAGGTGGTCCACACGTTGGAACTGCTGGCCCGTCAGTTGCTGGGAGTGTAAAGCCGTTATTTAAGTATTGCTAAAAGCGATATAGTTAGGCTAATGTCGTCTTTGTTGCGAGTAAAACTATTTTATTGACAATATAATCGGTTTTGTATACAAACGCCGCACCAAAACAGGTTTATATTTCGGTGGATTAAGTGATGAGCAACGAATTCAACATTGGTGCAAAAATCAAAAAACTCCGATTGACCAAGAAGCTGACTCTCCAGGCTGTTGCCCGTGAGACCGGCTTTTCACCTGCTCTTATCTCCCAGATTGAAAATAATAACGTCTCTCCCCCCATAGCAACGCTTTCCAAAATCGCACGTTTTTTTGATGTCAAGATCGGTCACTTCTTTGCTGAAGAAGAGGAGGAGTGCCGTTACGAAATCGTGCGTGCCGATGAGCGCAAACTGATGCCACGGGTTATCTCCCGTGCCGGTACCAGCCAGGGCTACTCCTACGAGTCGCTGTCCTGGCGTAAGCAGAACAAAAAGATGGAGCCGTTTCTGTTGTCGGTAATGGGAAAAGTCTCTGAAGAAAATACGTACAGCCATGATGGCGAAGAGTTCCTGTTTATCATGAAAGGAACCGCCGAACTGGTGTTGGATGACCAACGTCACGAATTGACCGAGGGAGATTGTGTCTACTTTGACTCATCTCTGCGGCACCGACTGTTGTCAAAGGATGGCAACGAAGTACAGGTGTTGGCGGTGGTTGCCAGATAGCTGAATAGTTAGTTTTTTTCCGAAGATCATGTAGGTATATTACACTGCAGAGGAAGGATGGTTCAGATGTCCAAGAAAGCGATCAAGCCCTCACTGAAGAACCCGTTTGCCCCACCGGAAACCGTTGAATTTACCATTCCCGGCGAGATTCCCGGCAAGAAGGGCGGCTATGAAGAGGCGATGAAGGAAGGTCATGACCTGATTCAGCGTCCGATCAAATCGGTCAGTATTGCCCAGATTGAAAAACAGCATTTCAAGAAGCGGATGACTGTCTGGGAGCGGATCAAGGTGCTGACTGAAAAGGAGCCCAATGTTCTGTTCCAGAACTGGGGTAAAAACCTAGACGGTGCTTCATTGGTTACCGGTATTCTGAATGTGAATGGCCGTGATGTGGCACTGTATGGTCATGACTTTACGGTACGGGCCGGTTCCATTGATGCCACCAACGGTCGTAAATTGGCCCTGCTGTTCCAGATGGCTGGTGAAAAAGGGATTCCAGTCATCGGTATGAACGATTCTGCCGGTGCTTTTGTGCCTGCCGGTGTGGGTGGTCTTGACGGTTATGCCGAGGCCTTTACCGCTCTTCGCAAGATTAGCGGTGTGGTTCCTTCCATTATGTGCATGTTTGGCTTCAACGCCGGTGGTGGTTCCTACCTGCCACGTCAGGGCAGCTTCGTGATTCAGCCCAATGACACCTTTTTCGGTCTGACCGGTCCAGGCGTGGTCAAGTCGGTGCTGGGTGAGGATGTTACCCCTGAGGATCTGGGCGGACCAAAGGTACATGGCGCTTCCGGTGTGGCTGATCTGACCGTTGAGGACGAAGTTGGCGCACTCAGGAGTTCGCTGCAGTTGCTTTCATACCTGCCTGATAACAATAGTGTGCTGGCCCGTTTCCAGAAAACCAGTGATCCTCTTGATCGTAAAACCTGGGAAATCAATACCTTGCTGAAAAAGGCATTCAACTCCCCCACCGGTTTCAACACTCCGTTTGATGTCTCTATTATGATCCAGCAGATCTGTGATCATGGTGATTACTTTGAAATGCAGCCTGGTCGTGCCCGTGAGGCAGTCACCGCCTTTGGGCGTCTGGGTGGTAATGTGGTCGGCTTTGTGGCCAACAACTCTGCAGTGGCTTCAGGCCAGATCTCGGTGGATTCCGCCTACAAGATCGCCCGTTTTAACCGTTTCTGTAATATCTACAACATCCCGATGATCTTCATGGAAGATACCACCGGCTTCCTGCCTGGTCGTGAGCAGGAGTCCCGTGGTATTGTCCAGGCAGGTCGGGCCATGCTGGATTCCATCGTTGATATCCGTACCCCCCGTATCCTGCTGATCATTCGGAACGCCTACGGCGGGGCCTACGCCTCCTACAACAACTATCCCACCGGTGCCGATCTGGTTCTGGCCCTGCCCACCACCCGTCTGGCGGTTATGGGGCCGGCTGGTAAAGAGTTTGTCTATAAGGATGAGCTGCGCAAGCTGCGTGGTGCAGTCAAGGATAAGGTCAAGTCCGGGGTTCAGGAACGGGTTGCTGCTGGTATGGATGCAGGTGAGGCTACCAAGGATGCCGAGAAGGATGTGGCTGACTGGTTGAAGATCGAAGAGGCTGCTCTGAATCTCCGCTATGAAAAAGAGTTGATGAATCCGAAGGAAGGTCTGGCTCTGGGCTCCATCTCATCGCTGGTAATGCCTACCGATCTGCGTAAGGTACTGGGCGAGAACATGAACTTCCTGCTGCGGCACTATAAGCCCGGCCCGATGCAGGCAATCCAGCGCGAGTTCCATTAACCTGTCATTACTTAACTCATTGATTCTAATTGGAGATATAAGCCCATGCCTCAAACCGACTACTATAAGCACAACCCCCTGATCCACCGGGATCGCCGATTGAGCAAGTCTTCATCCGAGTGGGTCCGTTCTTTTTCCTGCGAAGATTTGAAGCCGCTGATTGTCTGCCGTGGCCCGATCCGTAAAGAGGCCATGGATGTCTATCAGGAGATGGGGATCAGCCATTACGGTATCCTGCTTTCTGAAAAAGACTCCATTGTCTACCCCAATGCCTTGGCTCCTGAACTGCGCCAGTTGACCGACTCCAACCGGGTCCATCGGGTGCCTGACTACTCCGGCGCCAGTAAGGAAGAGCGGGTTGAGAGGATCAATCAGATTATTGGTATTGCCAAGGATAACGGGTATGACTCCATCTTTGCCGGTTATGGCTTTATGGCTGAAGATGAAGAGTTTGTGGCGGCCATTGAAAAGGCCGGTCTCAAGTTTATCGGTCCCTGTGCAGCAACCCAGGCTCGGGCCGGAAAAAAAGATGAAGCCAAGCGGACTGCTCTGCTGGTGAACGTCTCTGTTACTCCTGGTGTGGATAACGTTACCGCCCGTACCCTGGTCAAGAAGCATGACAGCCGCGAGAAGCTACTGGCATTGGTCAAGGCTGAAGATCTGGAATGTGATGCCACTATCCTGAAAGACACCAAGTTACCGCTTGAAACCTTGGCTGATCATATTTTGATGGCCTCCTATGCCAAGGGGATTGACCTGTACAGCATCGAAGAACTCTGCGCCCAGGTACAGGAAGAGGTGGCCGAGCTGTTCCGCAAGTATCCCCAAAGCCGTTTCCGTCTTAAAGCGATTGGTGGCGGTGGTGGTAAGGGGCAGCGGATTCTGGGGGCTTCACTCCTGGGTACCAAAAATGCTGATGAAAAAGCGATTGCCAAGGCAGCTGCCGAGGCCCCTGCCATGGTGCGGGAGGTGCTGCAGGAGGTTAAGGCCAACGGTGTTGGTGATAACAAGAACGTCCTGATCGAACTGAATATCGAACAGACCCGCCATAACGAGATTCAGCTGCTGGGTAATGGAGACTGGTGTATCTCCCTTGGGGGGCGCGACTGCTCTCTGCAGATGCATGAGCAGAAATTGCTGGAGGTGTCGGTAACTCAGGAAGGTCTGATGGCTGCCATTGCCAGAGCAAAAGCAGATGATAGAACTGAAGAGGTAACTGCACTTGAGTCTGATCTGAAGGTGTTGCAGCGGATGGAAGAGGAATCTGCCCGTTTTGGACAGGCTGTTGGGCTGGATTCTGCCTCAACCTTTGAATGTATTGTTGATCGCGACCGTCACTACTTTATGGAGGTTAACACCCGGATTCAGGTGGAACACCGGGTAACCGAGCTCTGCTACTCCCTGAAGTTTACCAACCCTAACGATAGCAATGACTTTTTTATTGTCGAGTCGTTGGTTGAGGCGATGGCGTTGTTGGCACAGCATAAGAAAAATCTGCCCAGGCCTGAACGATTTGTCCGCTTCAACGCCTCGGTAGAGGCACGACTGAATGCAACCGATGCCTCACTTTCACCCCATGCCGGCGGTATGATCCGTTACTGGTCCAAGCCGATTAAGGGTGAGGTGCGGGATGATCAGGGGATCAGCATGTTGAACCCTGACACCAACCAGTTCATGAAGTACAAGGTGGCAGGTGCCTACGATTCCAACATCGCCCTGCTGCTGACCAAGGGTGAGGATCGTCTCTGCAGCTATGAGCGTCTGTCCGAAGTGTTACGCAGCACCACCCTGCGGGGTAGTTCTCTGGCAACCAACCTTGAGTTTCACTATGGTTTGGTCAACTGGTTCCTGGGCCGCAATGTTATGGCCAAGCCAACCACCCGTTTTGTGGTGCCGTACCTGACTTTGGTGGGAACCCTCAAGGAAGAGGCTAACAAACTGGATGTCGTTTACGCCTTCTTTCAGATGAAGAAGCATTACGCCAAGCTGGTGACTGAGCAGTTTGGTGATCAGCCGGATGTATTGGCAAAAGAGTTGAAGAATATGTCAGCTCTTTTGGATCGCAAAGGCACGCTGATCACCCGCCCGATGGAAAGACTTCTGGATGATCCCCATCTGTTGTCCGGCTGGCTGTCCATCAATACCAAGAACTTCAAGATTGAAAAAGGCAAGGTAATCTGGCTGCGCAATCCGCTGGGAGTCCTCCGGGATACCTACGAGTACCTCCATATGGACTTCCGTCCCCACAAACCAGCCGCTGAGATCATCTGGGATCATGACCAGGAACTGTTGAAGCAGGGACTAGATTTTTCACGCAAGATTCGTGAACACTTCGGTCTGCATAAGGATGAGTATGACAAGCTGAACGAGATCCTGCACAAAGACAAGCCGCAAGGTGGTTTTGACCAGGAGATGTGGGACCAGATCCGTTCAGCCCACTATGGTTTTGAGGTTGGCCTTGAGATGTTGGGTATGCTGTTCCTGATTGGCGAGAATACCAGATTCTGGGATATGAAGGTGCTGGACGATCTGGAAGTAGTGATTCCTGATTATCTGACCGACCTGGATCTGCAGGCCCGGATGAAGAAGATTCTGGTACCACCCCCAACAACAAAGGCTGATGAGATTGTTGCGGTCTGCGGCGGTATGTACTATGGTCAGGAAGCGCCGGGACTGCCACCCTTTGTGACCGAGGGGATGCACTTTGAAAAGGACCAACCGCTGTACATCATTGAAGTAATGAAGATGTTCAATACCATCCGGGCGCCGTTTGCCGGTACTCTGGATAAAATCATCATGGAAGGTGGTGATGGTACCATCGTTCAGAAGGGGCAGCCACTATTCAAGATAACCCCTGATGAGAAGTTTGTTGAGGTAGATCCGGCCCTGATAGAAAAAGAGAAACGTGAGCGCACCACCACCTACCTGAAGGCGGTGCTGTAGATTGCTGTAGGGGTATCGTATAATCCGCCCTTGCAAATGTGCTAACAAAAGGCTCCAGGTTTTTAATCTGGAGCCTTTATAGCTTACAAGGAAAGGTAATCATCATGTCTGCATTTGAGAAAAAAACACTGCAAGATTGGGAAAAACTGGCCAGTAAAGAGATCAAGAAGGAAACGACGGCACCGCTTGTGTGGGATACTGCAGAGGGAATTCCGGTTAAGCCGCTCTACACACAGGCTGATCTGGAAAATCTGGAAACTGTCGATACCATGCCCGGCTTTGCCCCTTTTCTGCGTGGTCCCAAGGCCAGCATGTATGCCGGACGTCCCTGGACGGTGCGGCAGTATGCCGGTTTTTCCACAGCAGAAGAATCCAACGCCTTTTATCGCCGTAATCTGGCAGCCGGACAACAAGGTCTGTCAGTAGCCTTTGACCTGGCAACTCACCGTGGTTACGATTCAGACCATCCCCGTGTGGTTGGTGATGTTGGCAAGGCTGGCGTAGCCATTGATTCCATTTTGGATATGGAGGTGCTTTTCAAGGATATTCCGCTGGCAGATGTCTCCGTCTCCATGACCATGAACGGGGCGGTACTTCCTATACTTGCACTCTACATTGTTGCTGCTGAAGAGCAGGGGGTCTCGCAGGACAAGCTGGCCGGTACGATCCAGAACGACATCCTTAAAGAGTTTATGGTCCGTAACACCTATATCTACCCGCCCGCCCCCTCAATGCGTATAATAGCCGATATTATCGAGTATACCAGCAAGTATATGCCCAAGTTTAACTCCATCTCCATTAGTGGCTACCATATTCAGGAGGCTGGGGCCAACAATGTTCAGGAGCTGGCTTTTACTCTGGCTGACGGGATCGAATATGTGAAGGCGGCCTTGGCCAAAGGGCTGGAGGTGGACCAGTTTGCTCCGCGCCTTTCCTTCTTTTTTGCCATCGGTATGAACTTCTTTATGGAGGTTGCCAAGCTACGGGCGGCCCGTTTCCTCTGGGCAGAGCTGATGTCTCAGTTTAACCCCAAGAATCCGCTCTCCCTGGCCCTGCGAACACACTGTCAGACCTCTGGCTGGAGCCTGACCGAGCAAGACCCGTACAACAACGTGATTCGTACCACTATTGAGGCCATGGCAGCGGTGCTGGGCGGCACCCAGTCCCTGCACACTAACGCCCTTGACGAGGCGATTGCCCTGCCTACTGAGCATTCTGCCCGGATTGCCCGTAATACCCAGCTGGTTATTCAGGAAGAGTCTGGTATCACCAAGGTGGTTGACCCGTTGGCTGGCTCTTACTATGTGGAGTCATTGACCGCAACGCTTATTGAAGAAGCCCGTAAGTTGATTGCAGAGATTGACACCCTTGGCGGTATGACCAAAGCGATTGAGTCCGGCATGCCCAAACTGAAGATTGAAGAGTCTGCAGCCCGTAAACAGGCCCGGATTGATATTGGCAAAGAGGTAATTGTAGGGGTCAACAAATATAAGTTGGCAGAAGAATCCCAGATTGAAACCCTGGATATTGATAATACCGCCGTGCGTGAAGCCCAGATTGCACGCCTGAAGAAACTGCGGGCCGACCGGGATGAGTCGGTTTGTCAGGCGGCCCTTGAGGCGGTCACCAGGGTGGCTGAATCGGGTGCAGGCAACCTGCTTGAGGTCTGTGTTGATGCTGCCCGCAAGCGGGCGTCAGTGGGCGAAATTTCTGATGCCATGGAAAAGGTCTTTGGACGTCACAAGGCAGAGATCAAGCTGGTTTCGGGGGTATACGGAAAAGTGTTTGAACAGAGCGAAGAGTTTGCAGCACTGAAAAAAGAGGTGGATGACTTTGCCGATGCAGAAGGGCGTCGGCCACGGATTCTGATCGCCAAGATGGGGCAGGATGGCCATGATCGAGGCGCCAAGGTGATCGCCACTGCCTTTGCCGACGTCGGGTTTGATGTGGACATGGGTCCCCTGTTTCAGACCCCTGAAGAAACTGCCAAAATGGCGGTGGAAAACGATGTGCATGTCATTGGCGTTTCCAGTCTGGCTGCCGGCCATAAGACCCTGGTGCCACAACTGATAGCAGAGCTAAAGAAACTGGATGCTGCTGATATCGTCGTGGTCTGCGGTGGAGTAATTCCGCATCAGGATTATGAAGAGCTGTATGCGGACGGTGCAGCCTGTATCTTTGGACCTGGTACGCCGATTACCAAATCGGCCCGTGAGACGCTGGAAGCGATCAAGAAGGCAAAGTAATCTAGTATGGAGTTGCGAACGCTCGCTGATAATATCCGTAAAGGGAATATCCGTGCCATGGGTAAGGGGATAACCCTCATTGAGAGCAAAAGGCCGGAAGATGCCAGAAAGGCATCGCAATTACTTGATTTGCTACTGCCACATACTGGAAACAGTTTACGAATCGGGATTACCGGCGTGCCAGGTGTGGGTAAAAGTACCTTCATCGAGTCTTTTGGCAGCTACCTGACTGAACAAGGGCATAAAGTTGCTGTACTTGCAGTTGATCCATCCTCGCAGATTACTGGTGGCAGTATTCTAGGGGACAAGACGCGCATGGAGGAACTTTCGCGCAACTATAATGCCTTTATCCGTCCTTCTCCGGCTGGCGATACGTTAGGCGGTGTGGCACGTCGTACCCGTGAAACCATGCTGCTCTGTGAGGCAGCCGGTTATACCGTTGTCATTGTAGAAACAGTCGGTGTTGGCCAGTCAGAAACCACAGTGGCCTCAATGGTGGATTTCTTTATGCTGCTGCAATTGGCAACTGCCGGTGATGAACTGCAGGGGATCAAAAAGGGGGTTATGGAACTGGCTGATGCCATTATCATCAACAAGGCAGACATTGATCGTCAGAAGACAGAACTGGCCCGTCAGCAATATCAGAATGCGTTGCATATCCTGCGTCCCAAAAGCAGAAACTGGATTGTACCGGTTCAGATGGTCAGTGCCCTGCGTAACGAAGGAATACCGGGAGTCTGGGAGATGCTGGAGTCCTTTCGTGACGCCATGCAGCAGTCTGGAGAATTTGATGAGAATCGTAAACGACAATCAGTAGACTGGATGTGGGCATTGTTGCTGGATGATCTGAAAACACTTTTCCTGCAGCATGCAGACGTCAAAGGCCTGTTTCAACAGGTACAAGAGGCGGTCGCACAGGGTATCACCACGCCGTCAGCAGCGTCACGCCGCCTGTTGGATGTATTCAGAAGATGAGGGAAAGGAGATTTACGTAATGTTGCAAAAAATTAACCATATTGGCATAGCCGTGCAATCATTGGATGCTACGATACCTTTTTATCGTGACGCATTAGGCATGGAGTTCAAAGGTACGGAAGAGGTTATAGAACAGAAGGTAAAGGTTGCCATGCTGCAGGTGGGAGAATCGAAGATCGAATTGTTGGAGCCCACCAGCCCGGATAGCCCGATAGCAAAGTATCTGGAGAAGAGTGGGCCGGGGATTCACCATGTTGCCTACGAGGTTGCAGATATTGAAGCAGCCATTGCAGATATGCAACGGCAGGGAGCACGGATGATCGACGAGCTACCCCGTGCCGGTGCGCATGGCACAAAGATAGCTTTTGTGCATCCTAAAAGTAGTCACAGCGTGCTTACAGAGCTGTGCCAAAGTGGGCATTAATGATGCTTTAACGGTCTGCTATGACAAATAAATTCAGATTTGCGCTTGACAGTCGTTTGATTTATTGTATTATTGCCTACGATTACTAGAACATATAAGTAGTTGAATATTAGAATGAAGTTTGTAAGTAGTTTTAAATATTCATAATTTATATGAAGGGCGGTGAGACTCCCAGGCAATCAATAAAAAGCAGTAGTTTAGAAGAATTTCAATTGTTTTTAGGCAGTACATACACCACATGAAGGAGGAGTAATAATTATGACTAAGTTTCAAAAGCAAATGTTGACCATCGCTGCAGCCGGTGCCCTGACCGCCGTAACTGCCCTTCCTGCAATGGCCTTTGAGAATGAATTCCACGGTCTGTTTAACTTCAATACCATCTTTTCTAACTACAACAGCGCTGGCGGCGGAGACAAATCTCCAACTGCTCTTAAAAACAACAACCAAGTCAATAACTATTTTGAACAGCGTACCCGCATTGCCTATACTGCAAAGGCAAGCGATGATCTTAAATTGGTAACCCAGTTTGAGATTAACTCACGTTTCGGTAACAGCGCACTGGGTGGTGACCTTGATACCGATGCAGCAGGCGATAAGACTGCAGGAGCAGGCGTTGTTGTTAAGCATGCCTATCTCCAGTTCAATGTTGGCAAGAATTTTACAGCACTTACTGGTTTGATGCCTTATAAAGATTCTATCAAGGGTCTTTTGATTGATGCTGACGCACCTGCCGTTGTTGGTGTTACTAAAATTGGTGCTTACAGTCTGACCCTTGGCTATTCTCGTTTTGCTGATGATAGCCAAAATAGTATTACTGGCGCAAGTACACGCATTGGTGATGCTAACAAAGACCTGTTTATTATGGATAACGCCTTTGCATTCAGCAAGGATACCAAGGCTGTCTTCTCTTACTATCTGTTAGCTGACTATGCTGCATCTTCTACGGGCTATGCTAGCGACTACTATGGTAGATTGTTGTCCGCACATTCCCAGAAACAAGCCATTCTGTTGCACACTCTGGCTTTGAGTGGTGCGACAAAGCTGGGTGGTTTAAACCTGAGCGGCTTTGCAGCCATGCAGACTGGTCACATGAAGGCTGATCCAACTGCTACAACTCTGCCTACCTCAACTAGTATGCAGTTCCATGGCTGGGCAGCAAACGTAGCCGCTGATATGAAGGTTGGTCCAGGCAAACTGAAAACCGCCTTCCTGTTTACCTCCGGCGACAACAGCAATAGTATGAGCCATTACAACGGTTGGGCAACCAGCTCGGTAAACTCTTATAACGAAGGCGGCATGATGATTCTGGCCCGTAACACCTACAATAGCCCGACATCTACAGACCAGTACATCCGTCGTGACGTATCCAACATTGCACTGCTCACACTGGGTTATGATGGTCAGCTGACCGAGAAGTTCAATCTGAATGGTAACGTTGGTTTCGGCTGGGCACCTGCTTCAAATCCGAAGCTTGACGGCTTGTCAGCTTTCTCATCTTATCGCCATGTTGATGCAAAAACAGGTGTAGCAAATGCCAGCGACTTTATGGGTACTGAAATTAACCTTGAGGCCGGTTATCAACTGTACAAAAACCTGAAGCTGCAAGCACAGGCTGGCTACATGATTCTGGGTGGCTATTATAAGGGCGCAGCTGCCAATAGCACTGCTACTGCCGTTAAAGATCCAGAAAACCCTTACACCATGCGTCTGCAGGCACGTTACAGCTTCTAAGTTGATGGCGTAGCGCAGAGCAAAAGCACGCAAGCAGTATTGAAAGGCGGTATCCGGCAACGGGTATCGCCTTTTCAGTTGAGGCAGGGGGGGGGATGTGGCATAGTGCTTTGCAGAAGCTTTGGAGGTGTTTTGTGCTTGGCGAGGTGACGAAGAGTCAGTTGATGGCCGTGATCGAAACCATGGATGATAAATTTCAGCAGGTTCTTGAGCGCTTTAGCGTCCATTCAAAAGAAATCTATGCGTTGAAAACAGAGCTGAAAGAAGATATTGCGCTTGTCGATGCCAATGTGATGGGGCTATCCAGGCGGGCGGATGCTTTGAAAAACATCTGAGCGCAGAAATTACTGAAGTACATGATGAGCTACGTGCCCACCGTGAAACTGTGAACTGCATGCGGTGTCAAAGAAGAGAGTCCTGAAAAAGGTGGCGTAGTTGGAGCTGCAGTGATCGTTTTTACATCAGCCGGGGGATATGGCGTTCTTTACCGGCTTTCGTATGTGATGCAACTTAAGGAGGGTATATGAAACGTATAATAGTGTGTGTAATGCTCCTGCTTTGTGCCGTTCCCGCTTTTGCTGCGCCCCCGTTACGGATTTACGTTGCGGAGTTTAATGCTGTGGGAGTGCAGGCTAAGGATGATACCAGGGCGGTATTACAGTCGTTGCTGGCATCGCGCTTAAGCGGCGACAAGTTACTGGCTGTGGCAACCGCTGCTGAAGCAGAGGTGATGATTAGTGGAACCTATATAAGCATCGGGAAACAGTATAATATTGACGCTGTAGCTAAAACAGCTGCTGGCCAAACGGTTACCCGCACCTATGTGCAGGGTGAGGGGGGGCAAGAAGCGCTATTTTCTGCAATACCGAAACTGGCAGAAAAGTTAGCCAACGACCTTGGCAATCAGCTTGGTGCAGGTACTATAGCCAGGATCGCAGTTACTCCTACTGCAACTGCAATAGCGCCTAAGACGGTCACGTCGGATATTCTGCGTTCCGGCGTTGTTGATAAACCAGTCGGTGATCTGCAGCTGGTTCCCCAAGGAGATATTGTCAAGCCGCAAGCCTTCTATCGAGGCGCACCCAAAAAGGGAGAGATCAAGCGACTGGACGGGATGTTTAATGTGTTGGCCTTGGGTGGTGTTGATGCCAATGGTAAAAGATTGTTGTTCATGGCGCAGGATCGTGCCGTACAGCTGATTCGTGAAGGTGAAAGTAGACCCATTACTGGTTTTAGTCTCGGACCTAATGACAAAATCCTGGCGATAGACTATCTGGATGCGAGTTCAAATGGTCAATTTAAGTTGTTTGTGACTGTTGTGAAGGGTGGTGAAGTTGCTTCGCAGATCTGGGAGCTTAAAAATAACAGGCTGGTCAAACTGGTGGAGGATGTTCCTTATTTTTTCCGCGCCATTGCTCTGGCTGGTGGATCGCTCAAGCTGTATGCTCAGGAGCAGGGACGTAAAGCTGACCGCTATTATGGTGACGTGTATGAAGTGATGGTTGATGGGAAAAAGATCGTTAAAAAGACCAAGATTCCAATGCCGCGCTTTGGGAATATTTATAGCTTTAATCAGCTGAAAAATACCAATGGAGAGCTTCTGACTGTGGTTTATCATGATGAAAATTATCTGATTGTCTACGATAAAGAGCAAAAAGAATTGTGGCGGAGTAGTGATGCTTTTGGTGGCTCAGAACTGTTTTACAAGGTGGAGGATGATGCAATGATAAATCCGACCACTGATAAATACCGCTGGTTTTTTATGAATCAAAGGATTCTTGTAACCTCCAAACAGGAAGTTTTGGTGGGCAAGAACGATGGTTTCTGGGTGCTGGGCAATGCCCGCATGTACAAACGTGGTGCGGTATACAGTTTGTACTGGAACGGTGCTGCACTGGAAGAGGTCTGGCGCACAAAAGACACCCAGAGTTACATGCCTGATTTTGCTTTTGATGAGGCGAGGAGTGAACTGCTTCTGCTGCAGTTGACCCAACGGGAAGACGTGCTTATGCGTAACAAAGGTGCGAGTGCCTTGCAAATCAAAAAAGTAGAATAATATATTAGGCTTTGATCAGTATAAAGGCGGCATGGAATACCATGCCGCCTTTATACTGATTGCTGCTCGGTTGTGAGCTGAAAAGGGCAGGCTTTGTTTTGACACAGATAGGTGGTTATGGCATACTCCAGCGTCCTTATCCGCACTCGGAAATATATCTGGATGTAGCAAAATCAAGAAGGTAACACAGATTGGAACCAACGTTTATTGATACTTCGCTGCCCCGTGGGGTGGCAGATTACTTGCCTGGTCGGGCAGCGCGCTTGTCTGAGCTTGAACAGCAGGTACTGCGTGTGGCAACAGCTTGGGGATTTCAACAGATATTACCCCCTGCTTTGGAGTTTGAGGATGTGCTTGCCATTGGAATGGGGGAGGGTTTACGTTCTCGCACCTTCCGTTTTGACGACTGGCAATCGGGGCGGTTGCTAGCCATACCGCCTGACATTACACCACAAATTGCCCGGATAGTTGCCACACGTATGAAAGGGCAGCTGTTGCCGTACCGGATAAGCTATGCAGGGAGGGTGCTACGTCACGCTGAACTCCAAAGTGGTCGAAATCGTGAAATAATGCAGGCTGGTGTTGAGCTGATAGGCTTGGACTCACCTGAGGCAGATGCCGAGATGGTGGCTATGGCGGTTGAAGTAATGAAGGCTGCAAAGCTGCGTGATTTTAAGGTCGACTTGGGACAAGTGGGCTTTTGTCAGGGCGTCTTCGCTGCTTCTGGTCTACATGGTGAGCCGTTACGTTTAGTCCGTGAGGCGGTATCGTTAAAAGATGTTTCAACGGTGAAGATGTTGTTAATGCGTTATCCGGTAGCAGCAGATTCTCATCGAGAGCTGATTGCATTGACACGTTTGTTTGGCGGGAGCGAGGTTCTTGTTGAGGCGGCCAAGGTGGTGCATAATGTACGTTCGCAAGCTGCCTTGCAAAATATTGCAGAAGTCGTTCAGATTCTAACTATGCACGGTGTAGAGGATTGCCTTTCAATTGATCTTGGCGAAACCCGGGGGCTTGATTATCATACTGGACTTACTTTTGAGGGATTTGTACCAGGTATTGGCGAGGCTCTATTTAGCGGGGGACGTTACGATGATCTGACTGGGCGTTATGGATTTAAGGCTCCTGCTACCGGCTTTACCTGTAATTTGCAGAGTCTGATGCAAGCACTGGAGTCTCAGGGGGACAGACAGTCTGATCAGCGTGATCTGCTCGTCTTTAATAGGGCGGATGATCGGCGTGAAGCACTTGAAATATCAGGGCTATTGCGAGAACGTGGCTACTCGGTAGCGCGAGATATCATCAGGCGTGATCTTGATGCATCACTGTGCTATGCTGTGCAAAACAGTATACGGGCAGTACTGGTAATCGGAAGTCCTGAGCTTGAGCAAGGATGCTATCGGTTAATTCAGTCGATAGATGGAGCAGAACAGATTTTAACACATGAACAACTCTTGCAGCACTACACTGCCAGATATTGAAACGATCCAGGAGTATTAAACCATGGCGAACGTAGTTGTAGTAGGTGCCCAGTGGGGCGATGAAGGTAAAGGAAAGGTTGTTGATATCTATACCGAGTATGCGGATGAAATAGTCCGTTATCAGGGCGGAAATAACGCTGGGCACACGTTGGTGGTTGGTAATGAAAAGGTTGTGCTGCATCTGATACCATCGGGTGTGCTCCATGAGGGCAAGCGTTGTGTTATCGGTAATGGTGTTGTCTTGGACCCTGAAGTTTTTATTATGGAAGTCAATCGGTTGAAAGCTGCTGGACGACTGCAGGATGATAGCGCTTTATTGCTGTCGGAATCTCTGCATATCATCATGCCCTATCACAAAGCGATTGATATTGCGCGTGAGGCCAAAAGCGGTGACAAAAAGATAGGTACTACTGGCCGTGGTATTGGTCCCTGCTACGAAGACAAGATTGGCCGTCGTGGTGTCCGATTGATGGATCTTGTTGATCCGGTTGTTTTTAGTCGTAAATTGCGTGAAAATCTTGATGAAAAAAATGGAGTTCTGGAGCGTCTTGGCGAAGAACCTCTTGAATATAATCTGATTTACCGTACCTACCAGGATTTCGCAGAGGTGCTCAAGAAATATATGGCGGATACGGCGCTTGTACTTTCCAAAGAGCTGCGTGCCGGTAAGAAACTGCTCTTTGAGGGGGCTCAGGGGACTCTGCTTGATGTAGACCACGGCACCTATCCCTACGTGACCTCCTCATCCACCTGTGCTGGTGGCGCTGCTACCGGTTCAGGGGTTTCGCCGCGTGAGATTCATGAAGTCATAGGTATCTCAAAAGCATATGTTACCAGGGTTGGCAGTGGGCCTTTTCCGACCGAGTTGCTTGAGGAAACAGGCGAAAAACTGCGTCAAACCGGTGGAGAATTTGGTGCCACGACCGGCAGGCCACGCCGTTGCGGCTGGTTTGACGCCATGGTTATCCGTTACGCGGTCAGAATTAATGGTTTAACCGGTATCGCCTTAACCAAGCTGGATGTGCTAAGTGAGTTTGATACAATTAAGGTCTGCACAGGATACCGTTTTGAAGGCAAGGATCTCGAGACGTTACCGGCAAAACTGGAAACCTTTGAAAAATGCGAACCGGTGTACGAAGAACTGCCTGGATGGAGTACAGACATCACCGAGGTCCGTTCGTTTGATGATTTACCTGAGAATGCAAAGAGTTATGTGAAGCGGCTCGAAGAGTTGGCAGGTTGCCCGATTGTTATGGTTTCCGTTGGACCGCGTCGCGATCAAACAATTCTGTTAAAAAATCCGTTTGAAGCATAAAAAAGATTGACACTGGCTGAGATAGTGTAGTAAATAGAGTTTCCTTTGAGCCGCTAGCTCAGTTGGTAGAGCACCTGACTTTTAATCAGGTGGTCGCCGGTTCGACCCCGGCGCGGCTCACCAACATGCGTCCCCATCGTCTAGCCCGGCCCAGGACACCGCCCTTTCACGGCGGCGACGCCGGTTCAAATCCGGCTGGGGACGCCAAAATAAATCCCGGTACAACCGGTTGAGCACAGAAGCCCGTGATAACCTCACGGGCTTTTCTGTTGTCAGGGATTATTTCGATAAGATACTACTGCTGGAGGAGTAACCAGATGGAGCAGGTGACACAAGATGGCATAACCTTTAGCCTGGCCGGACCGGTGGATTTGCCACTACGCTGGGTTGGGCAGGAAGAACTGCTGCAGCAGTTGCTTGCTGCCTGGCTGGTGATTGATGAGCGGGATCTGCCGTTTAATCCCCGCTTGGTCGGCAAGCCTGGCGTGGGCAAGACTACCCTTGCTTACGCTGCTGCCAAACGGCTGGGGAGGCCGGTTTATCTCTATCAGGCCACCATGGATACACGGCCGGAGGACCTGATCATCACGCCGGTCATCGGACCAGGAGGCAGCATCTGCTATGCAGCATCATCACTGGTATCAGCGATGTTGAAAGGGGCCGTACTGATTCTGGATGAAGGTAACCGGATGAGCGAAAAGGCCTGGGCCTCACTTGCGCCGTTGTTGGATGATCGACGCTATGTTGAGTCGATCGTGACCGGCCTCAGGATACAGGCACACCGTGATTTCCGGATTGTGATCACCATGAATGAGGATTCTTCTACCTTTGAGGTGCCGGAGTATATTCATTCGCGGCTGCAACCCCAGCTCTTTATAGATTTTCCCCAAGCAGATGAAGAGCTGTTGATCCTGAAGGAAAACCTTCCCTTTGCACCGGAGACTATTCTGCAGTATGTCGTAAACTTCCTCCAGCGCGCACACGGCGCAGATGAGCTGTATTCGGCTCGTGACGGTATTAATATCGCCCGCTATGCCCTCAAGATGGCTTACGGCAAGAATGAGAACCCACAGCAGCTGATTCCACTGGCGATTGAGCGGGTGCTGGGGGATGAAGCCTTGCAGTACCTGTCCTGATCATGCCGGGACGCCTGCACCTTGAAACATTTGGCCCGGTTTCCGGTTTGCCGATACTGCATTACCGGATGGAGTTTGCCTTCCTGGTGCGTCAGGCTGTACAGCAGTTACAGCCGGATTGCATCGCCATTGAATTACCGTCTACGCTTGAAGGGCCGTTTTGCAAAGCTGTCCAGCGGTTGCCAAGGGTTTCAGCTCTGCGTTACTTTCTGAAGCAGCGGGGAAAGGCGGAGGAGCCTGTCTGGCTTT
>Ga0209373_10001929_pt1 | contig 22429 bp, 14 predicted proteins | sample Higcelweek5metaG_FD_187173 | JGI IMG/M metagenome (GOLD analysis project Ga0209373, IMG submission 187173) | Freshwater pond sediment microbial communities from the University of Edinburgh, under environmental carbon perturbations - High... | ecosystem: Environmental > Aquatic > Freshwater >... | reverse complement strand
CCTGAAGCTGTGCCAAACTTCCAGTATAGAACAATTGAACGGTCATCAGTGGAATCTCTTGAAAGGGAACATGTATCACCAACACTTGAATTGGCGTGCCAGTTGGCAGTATTGACAAAATCGGCAACCGGGATGATTGGTGTTCCTTTCCAACCCAAACTATCAATGCTATGAGCATGAACAATGGTTAACAGACTTGCTGTAAAAAGCAGAAGAAATATAAGACAGAGCTTTTTCATTTTGATATGCCAAACCAAAGCTAATCATTGTTTTGGTCATAATCAAGGAGGTAGAAACTATGTTTTGTTGTAAATAAAACTCTGTGTAACCATTTTTTTAATTTCACTGAGTTACACGGAGTAGACAACGAGTTGCACAGAGAATATAAATTCTTTTATTCGATCTGATTACTTTGTTTGATCGATATTTGATTGAAAATATTCGGATGGTTAGGTCTTATTATAGGTATCATAGTCACACTTTCCATGTCCCGAGCGGGTTTTAGAGGTTTCTGATTTGAAATATTTAATGATCGAAAAAAAAATTCCTCTCTTTGATTGAAATTAATCCCTCTTTGAACCGTTCTCTCCCTTCTTTGTTCGAACTTAAGCTTCAGTTGGTCGACAACAAGAGGTCTTTGTTTGAACTTTTTCGCTCTTTGGTCGACAAGAAGAGGCCATTGTTTGAACTTTTTCCTTGCTTGGTCGACAACAAGAGACCTTTGAATGAGTCTCGATGACCTTTGAATGAAAATAAGAAGGTTTTGAACGGAATTCGATGACCATTGTTTTGGTTTAAGAGCCTCTTGAACGAAGTTCTCAATGTTTTGTTTTGGATTAAGAGGCTCTTGCGCGAAGCTTTCACTGTTTTGTTTGAACGAAAGATGGTTTTGTATGTTTTTGAGGGGCTATCTTTTTAGCATTCTATAAGTTGAAATGTTTTCATTTTCAGAAATATATATTGAATATATTCCTTTTTGTAATCGCGAAATATCAATTGTCCTATTTATAGCATTTGTCTTGAAAACCATTCTGCCCATTACATCGTAAAATAAGACCGTTACATCATTAGAAAATGAATTTTCGATTGATAGATAATCATCGGCAGGATTTGGGTGAATTTTAATCGCAGTGAGATTAGACGTTTGAAGTTTCGATGTTTTAAAATACTTTTCTTTGACAAATTCAGCCCATTGATCACCAAACTGAACCGATGACAAACCTAACACCGCTTGGGTATTACCATTCTTCTTAATCAAGTCAACCAGTTTACTGCTACCCCACTCTTCAGTGATGAATTCTCCAATCAGGTAACCGACCTCGTAAATTTGCCGTGAACCGGTGTTAAATCCGGCATCCAACTCGTCAATAGTCGGAAAATCGTTATTTTTCAAATAACTGATTGCTGTTGGATCTCTGAACTCGCCCGATTCATAAATGGCTACTGTCTCCCAGAACCAACGGGGATTGTTACTAAAAGTATTGTTTAAAATCAGGCTCATCGAATGGGCAAATTCGTGCTCTGCATTCTCAATCAGACCTGAAACATTCAGTAATCCCATTTCATTGGCCCCCATGATATAACCGGTTGAACCGGGGAAACTTGTACCCCACAGGCTTTTCTGATAAGCCAAATAAGTTGTGTTGTTTCCCCAAATACGAATGGTATAGCTTGAAGGTTGCTGGACCCCCATATCGCTGCAAATCCGATCGACATTATCCAATATTTTCACTTCAATCGGATCGGTTACCGATTCGTTCAGCCCGTCGTATAATACAAAATTGATTTTCAATTCTGCCATCGACGAAAGTCCAATACTGGAGAGAATGATCAGGAAAACACAAAAACGGTTCATTGTAAAATCAGTTATTTACATCTCATGACAATTCGAAAAGAAAAAACTCCAATCAATAATGAATAATTTTGAAGACGACACAGAATATACAAGCAATTCCAAATTTTTCATTCATAAAAAATGGAATGTTAGAGTTCCATTTTTCCAACATTCCATTTTTCCTTTTTTATCTAAAAGGGACTTATTCCCACTCAATAGTTGCCGGTGGTTTTGAACTGATATCGTAAACAACACGGTTTATTCCACGTACTTTGTTAATGATCTCGTTCGAAACTTTTGCCAGAAATTCATACGGCAGATGCACCCAATCGGCGGTCATTCCGTCGGTTGAAGCTACCGCCCTAAGCGCAACAACGTTTTCGTAGGTACGCTCGTCTCCCATAACGCCTACCGATTGAACGGGCAATAACATAACGCCGGCTTGCCATACCTTATCGTACAAATCCCATTCATGCAGGGCATCGATGAATATTGCATCCGCTTCTTGAAGAATCCTGACCTTCTCAGGGGTTACGTCGCTCAATATACGGATACCAAGACCTGGTCCCGGAAACGGTTGACGTCCGATTAATTTGGGACTAATACCCAGTTCACGCCCTACCCTGCGCACTTCATCTTTGAAAAGTGATTTCAGAGGTTCTACCACTTTCAGTTTCATCTCAGCGGGTAATCCGCCAACGTTGTGATGCGATTTTATAGTCGCAGAAGGGCCGTTGACCGAAACCGATTCAATGACATCGGGGTAAATGGTTCCCTGTGCCAGCCATTTCACCTCCTGAATTTTATGAGCTTCAGAATCGAAAACTTCAATAAAATCGCGGCCAATAATTTTTCTCTTTCTTTCAGGATCGGTAATGCCTTTCAGATCGTCCCAGAATTTTTGTTTGGCATCGACACCAACCACGTTCAGCCCCATTCCCATGTATTGTTCAAGTACACCTTCGAACTCGTCTTTGCGAAGTAAACCGTTGTCGACAAAAATGCAGGTGAGGTTTTTACCAATGGCATGGTGAAGCAGTACGGCAGCAACCGAAGAGTCGACTCCACCCGACAAGCCTAATACAACCCTGTCGTTTCCAATTTTATCTTTTAATTCCTTAATGGTCGTTTCAATAAAAGAGGCAGGTGTCCACGATTGTTTACACCCACAAATATTTACCACAAAGTTGTAAAGAAGTTGTGCTCCATCGGTTGTATGATAAACTTCGGGATGGAATTGAATGGCATAGCTTTCTTCACCCTCAATTTTAAATGCAGCATATTGAACATCGTCGGTGCTGGCAATTACATTGTAATTATCAGGTATACTTTTTATTGTATCGCCATGCGACATCCAAACCTGTGTATCGTTTGAAATTGCCTTAAAAAGTTCGTTTTCATGATCGATGTATTTCAGATTGGCCCGTCCATATTCGCGTGAGTTTGATGCAGCAACTTCGCCTCCAAAAAAATGAGCAAGGTATTGAGCACCGTAGCATACACCCAGCAAAGGAAAATTACCCTTTATCGGGGAAAGGTCAATACGTGGACCATTCTCATCGCGAACAGAATATGGACTCCCCGAGAGGATTATCCCTTTGATACTGTCATCCAACTCAGGGACATGATTATACGGGTGTATCTCACAGTACACATTTAATTCGCGTACCCTGCGCCCGATAAGCTGGGTATATTGTGAACCAAAATCAAGAATTAGAATTTTTTCCTGCATGTCTTTATTTATTAACTATTGGCAAAGATAAACCGATTGAGTAATTTCTAAAACTTAAACCAGCATAGAAATAAAAAAGGATGAATCATTTAAGATTCATCCTGAATAAAATTAAAATATGTTATCTTATTTATCTCCGAAAACTTGTTGTTCGGTATAGTATTTATCGGCAATAACCGTTTCCCTGATATTGCTTTGTGTAACAGCAACAGGCTTCAAATAGAGAACAGGAACATCTTTTCGTCCATTATTAATGGTAGAATTAATATTTGCAACCTTTTCATTTTTGGCCAGTTTGGCTGCCAATTCAACAGATGCTTTAGCAATTGTACTTATTGACTTGTAAACAGTTAATGACATTCTACCATCACGAACGGCCTTAACCGATTCAAGTTCTGCATCTTGCCCGGTAAGAATAACATCACCACCATAACCAACTTCATCCATTGCTTTTAAAGCCCCCATAGCCAAACCATCATAACTGGTTATCACAGCGTCGATTTTTTTGGTACTAAAAGCCAAAATATTTTGCATAATATGATAAGCATTAGCTGAGGACCAATCTTCGACAAAAGTTTTGTAAACGATATTGATTTTCCCGTTGTCGATATAAGGTTTTAGTGTGGCTTCCTGCGCGTCTTTAATCAAAATTGCATTCACATCGCCCGCATCACCCCACAACATGACATAATTTCCTTCAGGTTTATTTTTGATAGCATAATCAACCATTAAGTTTCCGATCATTGCCCCCTCGAAAGTAACCAAATAATCGAGATCCGAATTTTTGATCAACCGGTCGTAACCAATAACAGGTACGTTATATTCATGGGCATCGCGTACAATGGCAGCAGCGGTATTCGAATTTGCAGCTACGACAATCAATACATCAACACCTAATTCTAGCAACTCTTTAGCCTGCTTCAACTGCAGATTTTCATCATTTTCAGCAGAACGTGTAATAACTTCAATACCCTTTTCTGATGCTGCTTTTTCAACATACTTCTGATCAATAGGCCAACGGTAACCAGCAGAGGCTGGAATTAATAATCCAATTTTAACCTGCCCCATATTCTTACATGAAGAAACCATTAAAGCCAACAACGCAATAATCACGATTTGCTTTACCCCAATCAAAATTTTATTTTTCATCATTTCCACAAAATATTAGATAAAAAGAGCCCAACGTTTCATTTAAAATTTGATCAAATCAGTCGTTCACGAAAAAGGTTTTGTCGAAAATAGATAATTCCTGAATTAAAAATTATTTTTTTCCAATATTTTTATAATTTAGGTCAATCTTTATCATGTTTTAAATCTAAAATAACCCACACTTTTAATTAATTTATTCATTCTTTTTTTTCAACTTGGAGGAAACATAATAGTATACAAATTCATCAAAAAAATAGGTTATGAGTGGAAACGGGGTTAAATCCTTGAATTTCTTGGGGATTGCAAAATGGAACGACTTGAAAATTGGCACCAAAATTGGATTGGGGTTTGGCATGCTGATTTTTTTGGCTGTTATAATTGGGGGAATTTCGACAATAAGTATGAGTAAGATTCAGGACGAAACTAATTTTTTGGCCAATGAATCGTTACCATCGGTCAACGAATCATTCAGAATCGATAAAGATTGGAGAGAAGTCCTTTTCTTTCTTCAGGCGTACGATTATATCAGGGATCCCTATTACCTTGATCGGGCCGATCAGTATTTAACCAAATATACAAATTCGCTAGAAGCGCTGATTAAGATTGCCAATAATTCAAAAAAATCGACCATTGCCAAAGACAAACTTGTCATTCTAAAAACATCTTTAGCAGATTATCGTGCTCTGATTAACAACTATAAAGAGATAGAAAATAAAAACCAGAAACTATTGAATGATGTAGAAGATGGAATAGCCCGACTCCAAAATTCAGGATCGACTGGATCGGGTGTTGGTAATAATCTGTTATTGGCCGGTTATCAAATCAATCTTTCGCTCACCAAACGCAAACCCATTGAACTTGATAAGGCAGCAGAATATCTGGACCGTGCCCGAAATGCCGGGGGGAACAGCCAGATCATTACATCGGGTGAACAACTTATCACCGGCTACAAAAAAGCACGGGAACTTGAATTGAAAAGGAACGAAATGGAGAACCTGCTGAAAGTGGATATCATGGCACTCTCAGATGTTGGGTTGGACCAGATTACTGAAATGACTGAAAAAACAAATAACATTATTACAACGTCAAGAACTACACTCAATTTCATCTTGGTTATCATTCTGATTATTGGGATCACATTGGGAATTATTATATCCAGATCGATTACAAGTTCTATTAAAATGGGGTTGAAAATTGCCCAGAATATTTCGAATGGTATCCTTCACCGTCAAAGAGATGTTTCACGAAAAGATGAAATTGGTGAATTGATGACAGCCCTTAACCGGATGAATAACCAATTGAGGTTCATTGTAGAAGAAATTTCTTCGGGGATTCAGAACATTGCGCTTGCGAGTCAGCGGATGAACAAAAACGCATCGGAATTAAGTGAAGCTGCTACCGATCAGGCAGCTACTACGGAAGAAATTTCAAGCTCTATTGAAGAGTTGCATGCCAACTTCCTTCAAAATGCAGATAATGCCGAGGAGACTGAAAAAATTGCAATGGCTGCTGCTGATGGAATTCGCGAAGGAAATAAAGCGACTGAATTGGCAAGTGAATCGCTAAACGACATTATCGAAAGGGTATCGTTTATTGGCGATTTAGCTTTCCAGACCAACATTCTTGCATTGAATGCCGCTGTTGAAGCTGCACGTGCAGGAGAACATGGCAGAGGGTTTGCTGTAGTTGCTGCGGAGGTAAAAAAATTGGCCGACAGTAGTAAACAAGCTGCGGAACTCATCAATCAGGTTTCAAGGAAAACGGTTATTGCCTCCGATCAGGCTGGAATTAAGTTGAAAAAAATCGTTCCCGAAATTGAGAAAACAGCTCAGTTGGTTCAGGGCATTAAACTTGCAAGTAATGAACAAGAGGTTGGTATAAACCAGATAAACAATGCCATACAACAGCTGAACAACATTGCGCAACAAAATGCCTTCAGTTCTGAAAATATGGCAAATTCATCGCAAGACCTTTCTATTCTTTCAGAAAAGCTTAAGAAAACAATTGCTTTCTTTCAGGTAGGATCAGAGGCTAGCTAGTAAAAATACACATTCAATAAATGAAAAAACAGCTTCCTGAAAAGAAGCTGTTTTTTTGAAAACAAAACGGATCAATGAAAGCCATCATCTTTGCAGCAGGACTGGGAACCCGGTTAAAACCTTTGACTGACCATGTTCCAAAGGCATTGGTTAAACTCAATGGTCAACCGTTGCTGTGGCATTCAATTCAATTTCTAAAACGATGGGGAATTGAGGAGGTGGTTGTGAATGTTCACCATTTTGCTGACTTAATAATCGACTATCTCAATGAAGAAGACTTTGGCATCACCATTCACATTTCAGACGAAAGAGATGAACTGCTCGATACGGGCGGCGGTCTTTTGAAAGCGCGCAATTTCCTTGACGGTCATGAACCTTTTGTCGCATGTAATGTCGATGTCATTTCATCCGTCGATCTGAAAAAAGCGATTGAATATCACGACCTGCACAACTCTTTAGCAACACTGATTGTCAGGAAGAGGGAAACCAGCCGCTATTTCATGTTCGACGAAAATATGGCGCTTTCGGGTTGGAAAAACATGGAAACCGGCGAAGAAAAAATTTCAAACGACGGCTTCAGTCAGTCAAAGCCATGGGCTTTTAGCGGTATTCAAATTCTTTCTCCTTCGATATTCAATTTGATCATTGAACAAGGCAAATTTTCAATTGTCCCCCTTTACCTGCGACTTGCCAAAACCCATAAAATCATGGGGTATCCAGACATTTCCAACTTTTGGCTCGACTTGGGAAAACCCGGTCAGATTTCCATTGCAGAGAAATACTTATTGGATGAACAGGTTTAAAAATCCAACAACCCCAAAACTTTGCTAAAACCGTTTTGATTGTTGGTTTCAGAAACCGACGGGAACACTTTTTTTAGAGCTGAAGGTGAATTTCCCAATAAGTAAGGCAAAGCCACAAATTCGAACATATCCTGATCGTTAAAATCGTTTCCGATCCCTGTCGTTTGATGATAAGGTATTGCCAGAAAATCGCACAACCATTTCAAGCCATGACCTTTTGATACCGTTTCTGGAAAAATCTCAAGCCAAATATACCGGGGATCAACCGGCGAGGTTGTCCTGATTACTTTAATCCTACTACATTCGCTATTCAATTCTGATTTGATTGATTCAAACAACAGTTCATCGTTTGGAATTATAGCCATAAACTGACCTGCCTGAAGTGGAATTTCATTTTCATCTAATTTTAAAAAATCTCCATCGTGCCGTTTCAAATACCCGTCAAATTCAGAACACTCTCCTGCCCCCCTCTGATATTGAAACTGATTGTTTTCAGGAATTGGACGAAAAAGAAAGAAGTTGAGGTTTTTCCGAATCAAAAAGCTGCAAATTTTACGTGTTATCTCTGTTTCAAAATGTTCACTCACCAGTAATTCGTTCTTATCCCAATCATATACACCACCACCCGATGAAAAAACGATATAATCAAAAGGAGTATCTTCGGGCAAAACCTCAAAAACCTTGTACATGCTTCTGCCCGTTGCAGCAACCCGCAAAACTTTTATATCGGACAGATACCTCAAACTTGCCAAATCTTCTTCCGAAATCGATTTATCATCGCGCAACAAGGTGCCATCTAAATCGGTCGCGACTAATTTAATCCTGTTATTTGCAGCCATTCGTTAAACTTTGACATCAAAAATAGCGATCTATCCTGACATATCGGAACAAAAATGCCAAATCGACAGCCAAAAATCAATGGCATAACCTTTGAAAAAAGCCTTGTCGAAAAATTGTAATAATAACTTAAAAACATACGATCATGTCGAAAGGAAAAATTGGAGTTACCAGTGAAAATTTATTTCCCATCATCAAAAAATTCCTTTATTCAGACCACGAAATATTTCTGCGTGAGATCATTTCAAATGCTGTTGATGCCTCTCAAAAGTTGAAAACACTTGCGATGAAAGGCGATTTCAAAGGAGATGTTTCGAGTTTAAAAGTATCGGTACGCATTGATAATGAAGCCAAAACCCTTATTGTTTCGGATAATGGTATTGGTATGACTGCTGATGAAGTGAAGAAGTACATCAACCAAATCGCTTTTTCGGGTGCCGGCGAATTTCTCGATAAATACAAAGACGACGCCGCTTCAATCATCGGCCATTTCGGATTGGGCTTCTACTCCTCGTTTATGGTCAGCGACAAAGTAGAAATTGTTTCATTGTCGTACCAGGAGGGTTCTGAATCGATCAAATGGAGCTGTGATGGCAGCCCTGAATACACGTTAACAAAAGGTGAACGTACAGAGGTTGGCACCGATATTATCATGTACATCAACGAAGATTCTAAGGAGTTTCTTGAAGAACATCGTGTAAAGGAATTATTGGAGAAATACTGTAAGTTCCTGCCAGTACCCATTCAATATGGCAAAGTTAAAGAGTGGAAAGATGGCAAATATGTCGATACCGACAACGACCTGATCATCAACGACACCAATCCTGCATGGACCAGAAAACCGGCTGATTTAACCGATGAAGATTACACTTCATTTTATCACAAACTCTACCCGGGAATCGAGGAACCATTGTTTAATATTCACCTCAATGTTGATTATCCATTTAAACTGACTGGGATCTTATACTTTCCAAAACTGAAAAATTCGGTAGAGGTGCAAAAGAATAAAATCCAGTTGTACTGCAACCAGGTTTTTGTAACCGATCATGTGGAAGAAATCGTGCCCGATTTTTTGACACTTCTCCATGGGGTAATCGATTCTCCTGATATTCCGCTAAACGTTTCGCGTTCATACCTGCAAAGCGATCAAAATGTAAAAAAGATTTCGAACCACATCACAAAAAAAGTGGCAGACCGCCTGGAAGAAATCTTTAAAACCGATCGCGAGAAATTTGAAAAGAACTGGGACGATCTGAAGATTTTTATTGAATACGGAATTCTTTCGAACGATAAGTTTGTCGAGAAAGCGAAGAAATTCTTCCTTTATAAAAATACCGATGGCAAATATTTCACCATTGAAGAGTACGAAAACATCATCAAAGACAATCAAAAGGACAAAGATGATAACCTGATCCACCTTTATTCAAACAATAAGGAAGATCAGTATTCATTCATCAGTGCGGCAAAAGACAAAGGCTACGATGTGTTATTGCTCGAAAGTGTACTCACGGCTCCGCTGATCAACAAATTTGAACAGGAAAACCCGAAGAATCGTTTTACCCGTGTCGATTCAGATGTCGTTGACAAATTGATTGATAAGGACAACACTGACAAAATAAAACTTTCTCAGAAGGAACAGGACGAATTGGAACCACTCTTCAGCGCTGTAACACCGAAGGGTGAAACCGGGTTCTATGTTACATTTGAAGATCTTGGTGAAACTGCTCAACCTATGGTTATTACCCAAAACGAATTTATGCGGCGCATGAAAGATATGGGATCTATTCAGGGAGGAATGAGTTTTTACGGAAATCTACCGGATAATTACACCGTTGTTGTTAATGTAGCCCATCCGCTGATTAAACAGGTTATTGAAACTAAAAACAACGTATTGGGTGAAGAGCTTTCTGTTTTCGAGAACCAGTTGAAGGAAAAAGAAGATGAGAAAAGCGCATTGGAAAAACTGAAAGCCGGCAAAAAAGATGATGAAGTACCACAGGAAGAGAAAGATAAGATGCAGGAAGTTTCAAAAGAAGTAACTGCAATTGAATTGGCAAAACGCGAAAAATTGACCGAGTTTGGCAAAGAGAACAAACTTGCCAAACAGCTGCTCGACTTGGCTTTACTGGCCAATAATATGTTGAAAGGCGAAGCGCTCGACCAGTTTGTAAAACGTAGCGTGGAATTGATCAAATAAAAGATCGACAGATACATACAACAAGAAAAGGGCAATTCAGAAATGGGTTGCCCTTTTTTGTTCCTATATTTTTAAAATAACTTTGCATTTATCAGCATCGGCAGCATTATTGATAAACTTAATAAATTCAGAATATCTTTCCTTTGGATAAGTTACTTCATTCAATTTCAATGTCCTTCTAAAAATAATTTTGTCATTATTTGATTCAATTTTTGATTGGTACACACCAAAATCGGATGAAATACTTTTCCCTTCCGGACAAAATTCGAGGGTATATCCGGCAGGTATTTGAAGGGTAATTTCATCTTCATAAACCGAAGGATCATCGAGACAAAGTGGACTCCTTCGTTCACTTTTTTGAGCAACCATACGCGACACATTCATAAAAGGACTCAGCTCAATAAATATGCGATTACCTGCCTTGGAGACAATATTTCGAGTGGTAAATGTTTTCTTTACGATAACCTCAGGAACCTCTTCCTGTTGGGTTACTTTTGCATTTTGAAGGATTATATCACTCACCGGTGATTCTTTGAGTAATCTTTCACGAAGCTCTTTGTCAGACAGCTGAAGCATATCGAAATTATCGTCGTAAAACGAGCCTGAATTACTGGTTTCAATAGTACAAATTATCTCACCGGTACTATTCATAGAGACCTCGGCCTTGTTTATCTGCCTGTTTTCGTTAGCCTTTGGTGTATGAACTATTTTTCCACCTTCAGCGGTAACCAACAATGCCTTTCGTCCGGTTGTTCCATCAAACAGATGATTGAAAGGTGCTGTTTGACTGGTACATTCAAGCCATACTGTATCTGCCTCGAAAGGAACACAAAGTATAACATGATTGGTTTGGTTTTTACTCGGAAAATCATCAAATTCAATTTTCTGTTCATTAACACCAATTATTGTAAAAAATGAGGGTATACCAACAAAATCGAGCAACGACTTGGTATAATAACTCAATGCCTTACAATCACCATATCCGACCTCGTCGACAATTTGAGGGCTGAATGGTCTAACACCTCCAATTCCAAACTGAATACCCACATACCGTGTACGAGATTGCATGAATTTGTAAACCTGCTTTGTTAACTCTATTTTGTCAGTATACTTAGTTTTAAGCTCCAGTAATTGTTTTTTTGTTAATTCTGTAAATTTAAAATTAGGATCAAGTAGACTATACCTCCACTCGCCATACGACTTCCAGTCAGAATTCATACCTTCGCTATTGTCGATTACAAATTCTCTTGGCGAGAGCGAAACAGATGCAACCTGATCATTAAAAACGGGGCTATATTGTTCATATTCTATAGGTTTTAAACCTTCTGCCTTCCAACTCACACTTTGCAATCTATCTTCATTATAAGCTTTACGTTCTATGTTCCCAATGTTCTTTTCTTTGTAGTTGATTGGTAGATCAGCAGGATACTTAATGGTCAGTGTAGTCTCTTTTACCCCTACTCTGTAATTTTCAAGAGGATACCATGATGAGATGGCAAGAAACCCATTATTGCTGATTTCATATTTCAACTCAATGGTATATGGATATGTGGGGTTCAAGGCAGTGAAGCGTTTAATTCGATTATCGCTGAACAATGAAAAACCATCAAAAGCCGAATAATCCCTGATTTCGGAATTCTTAATTTGCCTCACCTTTTTACCTGTTAAATTATAAATGGTGCATTCAATCGTCCCAATCGTTGAAAATTTGTCGTACCCAAGAATGAAATCTGCATAATCATCACCTCGATCCGATAATATTGTAACCGCAAAATGGACTTGCTCTTTTAAATTAGCTTTTGACGTCCGGGTATAGGTCGTATTATGAAAAAGAAAAATTACATCAGCATTCTTTTTCAATGAATCGGGATAATCAAATGAAAATCCATCATCTTTAGCTGAAGCAATAAAAATGCAAAAAGATGCAAGCAGGAAGATAATTAAAGTTCGCATAGTGGTAGCTTATTGATTTTCAGTTTTTTTCAAAACAACTTTTTCCAAATGTTTTCCAACTACATTTTCAAAAAATCCCTTGATTTCAGGGTACTTGTCACTTAGAAACATGGTCTTATTTATTTGAAGTATGCTCATTATCATAATTTTATTATCCTGAATACCTGATTTGTATGTAAATTGAAAATCATTCCCATCAGATGTAACTTTCACTGGTTTAGGCAACGACTCAACCTGAAAACCATCGGGTATGGTAACAAATACTGTTACGTTTTCAACAATCGGATAGGCATATTCAACAGGATACGCCCTTTTTTCCAACGAAAAAGGGTTCTTTTCATAACCATCAAACATCATAGGATTAAAAAAAAGGAGGTCACCTGCCTGCTCAACCTGATCCGTAATTTCCACATCGTATTGATACTTCAAATCGGCTCCGGTAGTATCGATATTTGTAAATTTATATTCTTTAATCGTTAATCCTTCATTATTCTCCTGCAACTTTTCGATATACTTATCGAGTGATTCATAATCGTTCACTATGTTTCTTTTCTCTAACGCTTTAAATTCCAAATCTAAACAATCAATTTTACCAGTAAGTTTTCCCTCCGCACTCAAATTTAGTGTATATAATGTGGTTGATTTTGACTTTTTACCTTTCAACAACGTTTCCCAAACAGTACGGTCTTTATCAACAATCAAACCCTTATCGTTTAAGCAACGTGTAGGTAACACATCTATTTCTGCATATTTATCAGTTGCATCAAGCAAGTAGGAAATATCGTTAATACGGCAAAGTGCAACGACATAATTCAGTTGATTGATTGAAGCGTGAGCCGGATGGATCATTCCATTTGCCCTGGTACTTAAAACAACCGGATAAACATTTAGATCAAGCTGTTTTAAAAGAGCCACCAAATTAAGGTTAATATCAGCAGCATTTCCGACCCCTGTTTCAAAAGTTTTTTTCAACGCAGCCGAACACCAACAACTGGAATTACCATTCCATTTCATTTTGGATTTGATCAGGTTAAAAGCAGATAACATTCGTTGATTTTCGTCATTGGTAGACTTCAAAATGACTTCTGCACTGTCTTTCAGAAAACCTGCCATTTTCAACCTTCCTCCAAAATCCTCATCATCAAGTAATAATTTGGAGACATCTTCCCACGTAGTCGTGTAATCTTTATATACCGAACCCGGAACCTGAATAGAAGCAAGTTCATAATCAACCTTTGCTATGTAATTGTCAGGTGTGGTCAATTGTTCTCCTACGGGGAAAGCAGGTACATTTTTAACATCATAATCATATTTTTTGACATTATAATTAGAGACCTGCCCGTTTGACATAGGGAATGACCCTGTTTCATCAAAACTTTTTGTTTGAAGTGAAATTGATCCGCGATGAAACTGATTATATCTAAAATATTCAGGAAATTCAGCACTATAATTACTCTGAAGCACGGGAATAAAGTACTGAAATTGCCATCCTGGAAATCGCCAAAGGGTATTCGAAGATAACGAATAGCTTACTTCAATTACCGATCCCTCTTTAACATTTGGTAAAGCAAACTTTTTTTGCCTCCAATATTTAGTTGTCTGCTCATCGAAAATATCTGATTTTTCGAGCTGGCTTTTTACAACCTTGCCTCCTTCGACATTATAAGTATAAGCTTTTATGGACCCAACTTTGTCCTCGCTAGTTCCGCTTTCGTAATAGGGTATACATATAGTTGTATTCTCAAAACCTGCTTTGTCAAGTATTTTAATTCTGAAATGCCTATCATAATTAATCTGAAATCGATCATTAACATAAAAGAAACTAGCAGATCCCTTATCGAACAGGTAATAGGCATGTGCATTTGAGTCGATTGGACAAATTGTAGCATTTACCTCTTCAACTGATACTTTGCCAAATTTAGTGTTATCATCTTTGGCGGCTGAAACTTTATTAGCAAGAAGACAAAATACCGATAATAGAATACATAGGAAATATTTTTTCATGATTAATAGTTTAGTTGGTGAATAATATACCGACTAAATTACATAATAAATAATAAAACCAATTAAATCATAACATTTTTTTTTATAGTAAACATTTTAAAGCCAATCAGAAGAGTTTGGTTGAAAACAGTTAATCGGTGTTGAACTTAAGGATTGTTCGAATGTTCATATACTCGTGTATGTAAAAAGGATAATTTTACAAACAATTTTATTTTATTCTGAATGGATTCAAAAGAGGAAGTTATTCATAAAGGAATAATCAGCGCGGTATAAGAGGGTGTGGTTAAAGTAACAATCGGTCATGTTGACGGATGCGTAAGTTGCCAACTGAAAGGGCAATTGCGATATAGCAGAACAGACAAATTAAGTACTGTTCATCGAGTGCAATACTTCACTCTTCAAAACCGGACAAAAGGTTGAGGTCAGGTTAAAAACTTTAAAAAGAATCAATTCCCCTTTTCTGAATTACATTTTGCCTGTTGTGATTTTATTCGTTGTAATGTTAACCTCTTCCATATTTTTTAAAAATGAAACAATGGTTGGAATCATTTCACTGACAACACTGCTAACATAGTATTTAATCCTTTTTCTATATAGAAATAAGATCAAAAGGAATCTTGCTTATGTTGTAAGCCATATCGATGAATAATATCGGAGCATATTGTTTTACGAAACAATTGATTGAAAGGCTAAGATATTCTGACAAGAATCACGAAATTGCATCTGAATTGTAAGAAAAAAAAACGGATATTTGTCAACTGATTTTTCAATTATTAACCAAAAAAAGAGAATTATAATGGGACGAGTACTCATTATCGGAGCAGGCGGTGTAGGCACTGTAGTAGCTCACAAAATGGCTTCCAACCCTGATGTATTTTCAGAAATAATGTTGGCAAGCCGCACAAAATCAAAATGTGATGCAATTGCTGAAGCAATAGGTGGAGACCGGATTCAAACGGCTCAGGTTAACGCGAATAATGTTCCGGAACTGGTTCATTTAATCGACTCGTATAAACCTGATATTGTGGTAAATGTCGCCCTACCCTATCAGGATTTAACCATCATGGATGCTTGTCTGGCTACCAAAACAGCCTATCTCGATACAGCCAATTACGAACCTGAAAATGAAGCCAAATTCGAATATAGCTGGCAATGGGCCTATCAGGACAGATTTAAAGAGGCTGGCATTACAGCTATACTGGGTTGTGGTTTCGATCCGGGTGTAACCAGTATCTATACAGCTTACGCTGCCAAACATCATTTCGACGAAATTCATTATCTCGATATTGTTGATTGTAACGCGGGAGATCACGGTAAAGCATTTGCCACAAATTTCAATCCCGAAATCAACATCAGGGAGGTAACGCAAAATGGAAAATATTGGGAAAACGGTGAGTGGAAACTTACCAAACCCCACGAAATACACAAACCATTGGATTATCCCAACATTGGGCCAAAGGAATCGTACCTAATTTATCATGAAGAACTTGAATCGTTGGTAAAGAATTTTCCCTCGTTGAAACGAGCACGTTTCTGGATGACTTTCGGGCAGGAATACCTCACCCATCTCAGGGTCATTCAAAATATTGGGATGGCAGGCATTGAGCCCATTCTTTATGAAGGAAAAGAGATTGTACCTATTCAATTTTTGAAAGCGGTATTACCAAATCCAGGTGATCTGGGCGAAAATTATACCGGCGAAACATCCATTGGCTGCCGCATCAGGGGTTTGAAAGACGGGAAAGAAAAAACATATTATATCTATAACAACTGTAGTCATCAAGTTGCCTACAAAGAAACAGGTGCACAAGGTGTTAGTTACACAACAGGTGTACCGGCCATGGTTGGCGCTATGATGTATTTAAAGGGTTTATGGAAAGGCGCCGGGGTTTTCAATGTCGAAGAATTTGATCCTGATCCATTCCTGTCTGAAGTCGCCATTCAAGGCCTCCCTTGGACAGAACTTTTTGATGTAGATTTAGAACTTTGAAATTATTCATACTCTTTCTGCTGCAAAGGTTGTAAAAAAAGTACCGCCCGAGGGGCCGGGCGGTATCATGGTAAATATGTAAGGAGGGGAAATTATTTGGGAACAATTTTTTATAAAAATCTCAAATAAAAAGTTAACAGCAAAAAAAAAGATCAAAAATGACAAATCCATTTAACGAACCCCCCTTTTCAGAGGACGAAGCTCATTAATTCGTCTTTTTGAGAAAAAATAGAGTCCTAAAAATTTATATTTTTGTCGTCAAACTGAATCATTAGAAATTGAAAATTCAAACCGGAATATCAAATGCAGGTTTATTCCTGATTATCATTTTTGCCTTGGTCTCGGCATTGGTTTATTTCATCTACCTCCATAAAAAAGACAAGGATGAGTTTACCTCTAATCAACGCTACTTTTTGGGTGCGATTCGTTTTGTCTATCTTTTTCTGATCACATTCCTGTTACTCTCCCCTCTGATTGAGATTCTTAAAAACAGGCTTGAAAAACCTCTTTTAATCGTAGGCATCGATAATTCAGAATCCATTGCAATCGACTCGGCCAATACATCATTCATTCGGGAAGTAAAAGAAGAAATAGCGTCAAAAACAAACGATAAATTTGACATTCAACTATTTAATTTTGGCGAAAAGGTTGATTTAAATTCATTGTCCGATTTTTCAGATAAAATATCGAATTACTCCGATTTTATCGACGAAGTTGATAAAAGATATTATAATCTGAATGTTGGAGCCGTTGTCCTTATTGGAGACGGGATTTACAATGAAGGTAAAAATCCCGATCAATTGATTGGTCAAATTTCAGCGCCGATTTACACGATTGGTGTTGGCGACACGTTGGCAATTAGCGATCAGGCAATTATAGATGTAGCTCACAACGAGAATGTTTTTTCAGGCAACACGTTCCCCGTTGAAATTGAAGCCACTTTTTCTAATTATAATTTTACGAGCACGCAACTTCTTATCTATATCGGAGATAAATTGGCATTTTCAGAAATAATTGATATTCCTCAGTCCGACTTTTATCTTAACAAATCAGTCAATCTGAAAGCAGAAAAAACCGGATTGCAAAATGTAACCATCTCCCTTTCGCCTTTCAATAACGAACAAAACATCATCAACAACCGATTTCGGTTTTCGATTGAAGTACACGAGAATAAATACAATGTGTTATTCCTTACTCAAGGCCCACACCCTGACATTGGGGCGCTTAGCATTACCCTTGCCAATCAGGCTAACTTTGATGTGTCGGTAGTCGATGTGCTAAATCTAAAAGAAGACCTTTCGAAATATGATCTGATTGTGCTTAACCAGCTCCCTTCATTAAGTCTTCAGCAACTGGATATTTTTAAAAAAATAGCCGCTTCAGATGTTTCACTTTTGGTTCTAATCGGTCCAAATACATCAATCAGCGCTTTAAATAATTTGGAAATCCAATTTTCAATGACACCCTCAATCCAAAGTCAGGAAAGTTTTCCTTTTTTTGATGAGAACTATACCAATTTTAGTCTGCCGGTCAATATTAAAAATGTTTCGGCAATCTACCCTCCTCTACTTACCTACTTTACACAGTATGAAATTGGACCCGAGTATTCGGTCATTGCTTTTCAGAAGATCAATGGTATAGAAATGAATTACCCGTTGATTGCTACCGGAGAAATCAACAACCGGAAAGTTGGCATCATTACCGGTGAAGGCATCTGGCGTTGGCGTTTATCCGAATTTCAGAATTATGATAATCAGGAAGTTTTCGATCAACTTTTTGTCAACTTGTTCAATTTCTTATGTCTAAAAGAGGTTCGGGAGCAGTTCAAAGTTGATTACAAACGTATTTCACCCGAAATTTCACCAGTTCATTTTAAAGCACAAGTTTACAACGAACTTTTTGAACCGATTACAACATCCGAAATAAAATTATCGATTACCGACTCTTCCAATTCTGAATTAACATATCTATTTGATGCAAATCAACTGGACTATAATTTAAATGTAGGCTATCTCAATCCAGGCAGCTATAAGTTTTTGGCTTCTACAAAAATAGGAAATCAAGAGTTCTCAAAGTCAGGAGAATTTATTGTACAGGAGATTGAGATTGAACAACAGAACCAAAAAGCTGATTTCAAACTGCTCAATGGCCTCGCTGAAAAAACAGGCGGTAAATTTTATACTGCTCAAAACTGGCAGGATTTATTTAAAATTTTAGATCAAAATCAGAACATCAAAATAAAGACACACAAGGAAAAAAACATTCATGAAATGATTGACTGGAAATGGTACTTCATCATAATCTTTCTTTTTTTCACTTTGGAATGGTTTTTGAGAAAATACTGGGGAAGTTATTAATCAAATTCAGATTGAACTTCGCTTGTTTTAAACCGATGAAACCCAATTGTAATAATTGGAATAATACGATGACTGATTTACCAATAAAAACTATGATGATGAAACGATTATATCTTTTTTTGGCCATTATTGCTTTGGGATTGAACGCATCAGCTCAGTTAATGAAATTCAAAGCTGAAATACCCCAAACACCGTTGTTTAAGATTTCAGATTCAATCCAGAGTTTTACCATTTTAAACCGGTCGCTCACACCCGAATTTCAAAATTTCAATGAAGATTCGCTCCAAATTTCGTTTTACAAACAAAATTTCTCGGTCAATAAAATCATACTTGACAGTTTAGTATCTGATTCAACGATTAAGACGTTGGGCGAAATCTTATTCAATTCAGAACGTTTCGACATTGTCATTCCTGTTGAAAGGAATATTTACCGACTGTTGCCTTTTACCCAAACACCCGAGCCTCTTGGTTGGAATTATGTACAAAGTATTTGCGATCAGTTTCAAACCGATGCGCTTATTGTGCTTGAAAATATTGCCATGCGAACGGTAACAAGCTATCAAACCCAAAAAGAGTTCATCGACTATGAATATGAAAAAACATACTACGCTTCCATCGACTTTTATTCAAGGGCACACTGGCGAATTTATGACCCTAAAAGGAAACAGATCCTTGTAGATTATAAGATGAATGAGGATACTCTGTTTTGGGATAGTTATGAATTAGAATTGCAAAAAACCTTCCGAAACCTACCTTCAATAAAAGAGGCTGCAACGGAAACCGGAATTAAAATTGCCACCGATCTTGGTAAAATTATTTCACCACAGTGGACCGAAGAAAACCGTTATTATTATGTATTAGACGAATCGGAGATTGATAAATCGGTTAGTTTGGCTGCCGATGGAGACTGGAATGGCGCCCTTCAAAACTGGCTTAAATTTGCCGATACGGGCAATAGTGTAAAACGGAGCAAGATTAAGCTAAACCTGGCTTTGGCTTATGAAATGACCGGCGATCTTCCAAATGCAATCAACATGGCAAAAGAATCACAAAAAATATATTACAGGGAAGTAACGAACCTTTATCTGAAATTGCTTTTAAAACGGACATCCAATTCGACTAAAAAGTAATTTTCAAAAAACTTTCCTGATCTTTATTCGACCATTACTGTTTTAAATATCAAGTTTCTATTTCATTACAAACTAGCCACTTTCTACATTGGCAGATACTTCGGTTTATTCATATCCTGTTTAAATTAGGATTCTTCGCATTAAAAAAAACCATCTATTTTAAAACAAAACACTCAATCGAACAGCCGATTATAAATTCGCACAATTATAATTAACAGTATTTTGTCTCCTCCCTTAAAAAAATAAATTTAAAAAGAGGGTAACCATTTCATCATTTTAGGAATAAATAGATGAGGTTAAGCAATTTTTTATTTTTCTTTTCATTAATACTGGTTGTATGAATTGGCATTTGCACTTGCTGGGGAGAAGAAATATTTATCAATATTATCTGATCAATTTGTTTACAGTAGCAACTTTGCTTACTTGTATTTATCTGATACTTCCCGAAAACATTCAGAAATCTCTTTCTATCGGGCTTTATATCATTTCTGCAACATCGGGTTTAATCATTGGCACACTGATTGCCAACCTGATTAGCCTCAAGCACAAACTTACCGAAGAGAAAGAAGATTTTGAACGAAAGAATGAAAATATACACACCTACATAGGAAATGTTGTTCATGACCTCCGGTCGCCGGTAGCATCGATCAATATGATCTCAGAATTGCTTGAAAGTGATTTGAAAAACATAAGTCCAACCTATCAGGAACTTATAAAGTCGATAAGGAAAAGCTCTACAATGATGCTTGATCGCATTTGCTGCATTCTTGATAACAGTCGTATCGAAAAAGGAATTAACATCGAGCAGATCAATGCCGGTAATCCTTATGATATTGTTGTTTCAGCCATAAAAAAGCATCAGATCTTTGCCATCGAAAAGAACATAAACATCCGGTTGGTCGTTAATAAAAACCTCTCGAATGTTTATTTCAACAAAGAAGCCCTTGACAGTATATTTTGTAATCTGATCAGCAATGCCATAAAATACTCGATGCCCCACTCTACCATTCGGATTACCAATTTCATTGAAAAATGTAAAATTACTTTTTCAGTGAAAGATGAAGGCCTGGGAATGAGCAAAGAAGATCTAAAAAAAGTATTCGGAGAATTTGCCCAATTGAGCGCGCGCCCAACAGCAAACGAACCCTCGTCGGGATTAGGACTGTCAATTGTCAAAAAAATGGTAGAACAAATGGGTGGTGAGGTATATGCCTACTCCGAAGGAATTAACAAGGGCTCAACATTCTCATTCAGCCTGAGAACAACAGCAATGATTAAATCAATGACAGCATAAGAAAAACTACCTCAACTTAGCGCCCAATTCCTTTTCAAACATCCCGATTAACCTGTTCATTGTCCTCTCAATAACTTGCTCGTTCAAGGTTTTTTCATCGTCGCGTAGGATGAAACTAAGCGCATACGATTTCTTTCCTGCTGGTAGCTTATCCCCTTTGTAGACATCGAATACATCAACTTCGCGAAGAATGATTTTTTCGGTGCGTTTAGCCAACTCTTTCAACTGAGAGAAAGTAACTGATTCATCGACCAGTAAGGCCAGGTCGCGACGAACAGCCGGAAATTTTGGCAACTCTACATAACTGAATTTGGCGTTTCCTGCTTGTTGAAGCACAAAATCCCAATGAAAATCGGCATAGAAAACATCATGATCAATACCTGCTTTCTTCAACAATTTTGCATTGACAAACCCAAATTCGACAAAGGATTTTCCATCGCCACGGCGATATGCAAGCCCTTCTTCAATAATGTCGTTTGAAACAGAATCTACTTTCAATTTCTCGATGTTAAAGCCAAGTTTTTTAAGAATGTTTGTAACATTGCTTTTCAACTCGAAAAATGAAGTGTTTTCTGACGGGGTTGTCCAGTTTTCGTTCCGCTTTTTACCGGTTGTGAATAAGCATAAATGCAACTCTTCATCATAATTTTCAACCGTCGATTTCAGTCTTTCCTGGTTTTTGAAAAAATAGGTATTCCCAAATTCAAAAAGCTTTAAATCGGGATTTTGAAAGTTGGTATTCCGCACAATGGCTTCCATTCCACCAAACAATAATGACTGACGCATGGCATTCAGATCCTGACTTAGCGGGTTAAAAATCAGCACCGTATTTTCCGATTTAAATGTTTCCAGATTTTCATAATAGGACGCCTTGGTCAGCGAATTCGACCATATTTCATTAAACCCATTGGATACCAACAGATCAGAAATTAAATTCTTAATTTTTTCGCGATCAACTGCCGGAGAAAACTGAAGAGAAGAATTAACCCGAGATCCGGGATCGATATTATTGTACCCATAAACCCGCAGAATATCTTCAATCACATCGGGTTCACGCTGTACATCGACCCTGTAAGGAGGGACTTTTAAAGAAAGGATACTTTCCGTTTC
>Ga0209373_10001926_pt1 | contig 22437 bp, 18 predicted proteins | sample Higcelweek5metaG_FD_187173 | JGI IMG/M metagenome (GOLD analysis project Ga0209373, IMG submission 187173) | Freshwater pond sediment microbial communities from the University of Edinburgh, under environmental carbon perturbations - High... | ecosystem: Environmental > Aquatic > Freshwater >... | reverse complement strand
GGTTTTCTGTGCGCGTGAGGAAAAGCCAGACATCATCATTTGACCAGTCCTCTATGGGGGTAAACACAAGGCAATTGTCGATGTGGAAGTTTGGGCTTAGCCGTGACCTCGTGCGCCCTTTTTCATGACGCTCCATCATCCTTGCACGGTTTTGGCTCTCAGCTTTGCGCGTGCCAAGAGCCAGAATGGCTTCTCCGTGTTTGCTGACAACGTCCAAGATAAACTCATTCGAGGGCCAAATCTTAAGGCGTTCAGTACACCAGCGGAATTTCGCCCGAGGGGCCGGATATCCACGGCCAAGCATATTGACCCAAAAGCTATTCTTCACCTTCGGTTTCAGTTGGTGAGACACGAAGGGCATATTTGCAGCCTTTGCCCGGTCACTCATTAGGAAAAGAGAACGCTCCACCCAGGCCGACACGACTGGGTTTTCAACGAGAGTATCGGTGGTGATAACATGTACTTTTTTGCTGTTGCGCTTATTCTCGGGGAGTTTGGCGAGGGCCAGCCAAATTAACTGAACTACTGCTGTCGAGTCTTTGCCCCCACTATATCCAATGACCCAAGGGCGGGTGTCTTCAAGGAAGAGTTCCTGGATTTCGTATAACATTTCTTCGAGATAGGCCATAAAGCCTTGAGCCTCGAAGACTGAATGACTAGTGTGCATCTGTTCCATAGCTTCCTAAGGTGAGCTTTGTCGTATGAGCCTTGATGAATGCGGGCTACGAAAGCGCATGATTGCGACTGCCCCGGTTCATATGTCACCACGCCAAGCCTGTAAATATGTATAGAAGCCTGGGGCCAAGCGGTTTTCCTCCGAGGTCGGCTGAGTATCCTCAATAATCCACTCCAAGGGCTTTGCCTGCGCCAATTCGCCTTGGCACTAGAGGTCCAATTTGTTCCTGATCGCCGTATGACACTGTCGGCGGATTTGGGTACTGCGATGTTTTTTGCCAAAAATCTGAGCAGGGAACAATAGGGAGGGGGCTATTCCTTCCCCCCCTCGGGCATGGCTACTCTTCGAGTTCTGCTTCTATCGAATCAAGTCCATCTTCCCACCATCCCACAGCTTCTCGGAGCATGGGAAGGCCATCCGTGCCATCATCCATCCGTAATGTTACGACCACGATATCGACGTCATCGTCCCCTAAAACAGAAACCTCGCATTCCGGTAGCCCTTCATACTCTTTGAGGAGGTTGTTCCGAGTCGGCTCGATAAAGTCCCAGAATAGACTTCCGGCATCCTGCTTCTCCGCGAGGATCTTCTCCCAGTGACTATCAATTACTTCTCTGTGTCTGGCACTTTCCAAGGCGTCAACTTTGTCTAAGATGTGGCCAACAGCTCGCAGGTTTGTGACAGCCGCAATCCAGTGAGACTTCCAATTGAATCTGTCTCCGCCTTCAAGGGCTTCGATTGCATCATTACAGTCATCCAAAGCATCCCTGGCTCTGAGTCCCATATCCCCCCCTGGTTTTGGTGTTGGTATTTCGAACTGTGCCACAGGTCAATGGCCCACAAGGTAACCTTTCGCAACGCTCAGCACTGCCCCGGCAAGCAGCCATTCCCCGTGTCGCATAATGTTATTTAGCTTCATATTGACACGCTTTCGCGTATCGCCTAAGACCTTTCGCGACGCTACCGGCGACACCACCTCGAGGAGGACATGGACATGGCGAACATCGGGTACGTGCGAGTCAGCACCATCGACCAGAAGACGGACAGGCAGCTTGAGGGCGTGGCTCTGGACAAGGTGTTCGAGGACAAGGCCAGCGCAGCGGACGCGGCCCGGCCACAGCTTCTGCAATGTCTGGATTACGTCCGCGAAGGCGACACCCTGCACGTCCATTCCATCGACAGGCTGGCCCGCAACCTCCAAGACCTCCTGCGCCTCCTGGGGCAGCTCACGGGCAAAGGCGTGACGGTCCAGTTCCTCAAGGAGCGGCTTGCCTTCTCCGGCCAGGATGATCCCTTCCAGCGGCTCCAGCTCCAGATCATCGGGGCCGTGGCCGAGTTCGAGCGGGCGCTCATAAAGGAACGTCAGCGTGAGGGCATCGCCAAGGCCAAGAGCCAGGGCAAACATTTGGGCAGGGAAAGGAAGCTCACCCCTGAGTTGGAGCGCACGATAAAGGCGCGGGCGGATGCTGGCGAGGAGAAGAAGGCCCTGGCCCTGGAGTTCGGGGTGAGCAGGCAGACCTTGTACCGCATCCTGGGGCGCGAGGCGAAGAGCTAGAACCTTCGAGTGCTTGGGGCTGTTAGGCTGGGTGTCCTTCAGCTCGAATCAGGGACCACTTCTTCAGGAGAGCACAGACGGCCTCTAGCCGTGCGGCCCTCCTCCCCACCATCATCACGTCTTCAGCCTTACTGTCGCAAGGGCTACACCCCTATATCCTGACTTTATGGACACCATAAGAGAGACATGAGCACCATGTCCGTGACTCTCGGTCTGTTCTTAACCTCAACGTATGCACAAAGGAGATCATCGCCATGTCCAAGACCAAGAAGCGGTCTCGGGGGGTATCCCGCCCTTCTTCAAGGAGGCGTGAAGCTTTCAACCAGAGACCGCGTAGCCGCCCCTCTAGCACCGCCGTTTCAGAACCGCGCTAGCCCAACTGCCGCAATGAAAGAATCCGTTTCTGCCGACTTTACGCCCACCTTAGGATAAACAGGCCACATTCGAGCCTTCGGCTTGTTGCCTCTTGAAACCCATTTCCGAGGGTGGCTATCTCCAGTCAAGAGCCTACAGGCATCGAAAGCACACGAATGAAAAAGAAGAAACTAGGTCATTGCTCCCTCAGGAGGCAGTCATGCCGTGCCTGGGCTGGATGACCATAGCGAAGTGCCGAACAGGAGGTGAATCACGATCCAAGACAGATAGTTCGTTGGGCATTTTGCTCCCCTCAAGAAGCCTCCCTACTTAGCGATGGGGAGGCTTCTTGCGTTTGTGGCCCTGAGTATCTGTTTCAAATCCAAACTTAACGAGGATCCCATGAAGCACAGGAAGCACGGCAAAACGCCTTGCGAGATCAAGTCAGTCACTATGTCGGCAGAGGAACAGCGCCAGCTCGACGCCATCCGTGAACGGTTCCACGACGAAAGCATCTACCAGATGCCCTCGCGGTCCCTCATGTTGGCAGTGTTGGTGGATTGGGCTTTTAAACACGGCTTCGGGCCGAAGAACACGGAGGTTTACCATGGATAAGGCGATTGCGAATGCAATGGAGGTCAACGCGGAGTGTCACGAGGAACACCAGGGAGCGCTTGATGTATTCGCTGATGCCTGCCGGGATAGTGACAAGCTGTTCTACCTTCAGGCCGCGACTAACGTGCTGGAAACGTGGCTGCGCTGCAAAAAGATGCTCGAGAGTGCTCACTTGAAGCTGCTTGTGAAAATGGTTGAGCAGTGTCCGGATGATTTTGGCGGGAAAGACTTCCTCGCCGTTGTTCGGCAAGGGGCGGCGAAAGCGGAGGAGGAGGAGGAGGCTTCCCGGAATGAACCTTGCTGATCCAGGCTTCCGTATCCCAAGCATCGGTGAAATCCTGGACCATGACTTCCCTCCCCGTGGAGACCTTGTGGCGCCCTGGCTCAAGGCGGGCGAAAGCGCCCTGATCTACGCTGCCCCAGGCGTGGGCAAGTCCATGTTCGCCCTTTCTCTGGGCCTGGCTGTGGCCGGTGGAGGCAAGTACCTGGATTGGGAAGCCCCGAAGCCCTATCGGGTGCTCTTTGTGGACGGCGAGATGCCCATGGACACCATCAAGGAACGCTCTGAGCTGCTCCTGAAGGCACTGCCCAACATCGACTACAGTCTGATCCGCCAGAACCTTCACGTCTTCGCAAGGCAGTTCCAGGACGCTTCCGTCACCTTCCCCAACCTGGCAACCAACGAGGGCCAGGCCGAACTGGAACGCCAGGCAGAAGGCTTCGACCTAGTGATCTTGGACAATCTCTCGACCCTGGCCAATGTGGAAGACGAGAACGCCTCCAAGGCCTTCCAGCCCATCGTAGGCTTCCTGATGCGGATGAAGCAGCTCGGGCAGGCCTGTATCCTGATCCACCACTCCGGCAAGAAGTCTGCGACCTACCGAGGGTCATCCATGTTGGCGACCACCTTCGAGGTGATCCTGGGGCTGGAGAAACTCTCAGGACTGAAGGCTGCCCATGGGACCGCGTTCCAGATCAAGTGGGACAAGCTCAGGGCCAAGCCGGATGAGCGGATCAAATCCTGGGAGGTCTGGTTGGATGAGGATCACTGGGAGTTCGAGGCGGCAGCAAATGAGGAGATAGAGATACTGCTCGAGGTGCTAAGGAGCGGAAGATACGTGAGCCAGAAGGAGCTGGCCGAGGTCTTGAAGTGGGACCCGTCCAAGGTGACACGGACCAAGGAGAAGGCCATCGCCACCGGGGCGATCAGCTTGAGAGACTGGGGGGCAGCGTTTGGCAGAGCCAAGGATGCCCGCACAGGCACAACCCAGGAGCAAGACTTCTAGGGACCATTCTCTCCCAGGTGGAAGACCATAGGTCTCCCCTGGTTCTTCTGTTCATGATGAAGTTGCAGATTGTTCAGTACTAGGGTGCCTGCAATTTGCAATTCGGCAGGCAAGCTAGGTGAGGGGCATGCGAGGGCGGTCGGCGTAATGCTGGCCGCCTTCGTGTTTTCTGGAACCACAAACGAATGAAAAACGAGAGGACCATGGATCATGCCACTGCGATGGAGATGCTCAGGAAGGAAGGCTACGAGATTCGTGTCGAGATGGTGGGTGGAGAGTTTCAGGAGGTAATCCCCTTGGAGGCAGTGCTTAGGCTCTGCGATTTGACAGCAACACCCAAGGCCGTGCGGCTCAAGGCCGCAATCAAGAAACAGTTTCGCAGCCAGTAGAAGCGCCAGAATGCCCCCAAAATAGCTGAGGCTGATGCGGTCCAATCTTGGGCGATGAACCTGTAATTGAAAGGAGCTGCACAATGAAACCCAATAAGAGCAGTCAGGATTCAGCGGATAAGGCGCTTACCTTGTTGTTTGAGGTCATGGACGCTTGGAACGAAGTGAAACACCATGGCTTGAGGATGAACCTCATAGCCGCGATGGAGCGCATCCTGTTGGCGATGAAGGAGCCGCTGGTCCCTTGCTTTGAATGTGAGCACGTGTCCACAAAGCGCTGCCCTCACATGGGCCACACCATGGAATGCCCGGCAGCTCAGTAGAAGCCTGATCCACAACTCCTTAATTCAGGGCGAGACGATTTTCCCCGATCATGGGAGAAACTACGGCTTCGAGATCAGATGCCCCAGGTCCAGGCCGGGGTAGTGGAGCTTGTCCATTCCCTCGGCCAGGATGGCCTCAGCGACTTTTGCCGTTAACAGCCTGCAAGACACCTCTCTTCAATCTGATCATTTCATGACGCCGTTTCCCACTACAGGGAGACGACGTTTGTCATTTAATGCTTTTTGGGGGGGCCAAGCCCAATGAATCCATTGCTCCGTTGCATGAAGCACCTTGTCGCGCCCACTCTCGGGCCAACCCAAAACCTAAGGAGTGTTTCCAGTGTTTGACGTTTCAGCTCATTCAATCCCGTCAACAGGCTTCATGCGGCTCCCCGCAGTGCTCACTCTCATCCCCGTAGGCCGCTCCACTTGGTGGGCTGGGGTCAAGTCTGGGCGCTACCCAGCACCAGTGAAGCTTGGGCCTCGGATGACCGCGTGGCGGGCAGAGGATGTCCGTTCCCTCATCAACGCTCTTGGCGCTCAGTAACGGTGGGCCATGAGCAATAAGAAGACCACCTTCAAGTTCACCGGGGAGCGTCTTACCCCTCGTGTGGCTATCCGCGCTCATTGCCGGATGTGCAATGGCGGCAACCCAAAGTCGTGCCCGGTTCCATCCTGCCCACTATATCATTTTCGCCTGACCGAGTTCTCACCTGAGACTTCGACCACACCGCTCCGGGCCATTCGAGCCTGTTGCCTGGATTGCGCCGGGAGTTCGGAGGCTGTTCAGCGCTGTTCAGCGTACAAGCCATTCGGAGATATCCCCGCGTGTGCTCTCTGGCCGCAGAGGGATGGTAAGCGGAAGGTCACAAAGGAATATCGAGAAGCTCGGAGAGATCAGGCCCAAAAGCAGTTCAGAGCGACCGGCACAAGGGGCGCTTTCGCACCGCAAGAGGCATCGAAGGACTAGCCGGAGGCAATCGCACTGCCTCACCTCTCGGAAGCCTCAGAAGGTCCAGATTTGCACGTTTCACGAGATCAAAGTTTCTCGGCGAGAGGCACAAGGGATTTCATGGGGAGGGATGGTGCAAACCGTCCTTCCCCTTTTTTTGCTATTTCAGACATGAACGAGAAAGAATGCAGCCATGCATCAAACCGTACAACAAAACGGACAACCGCGAATCACCTAACATGAAATCTGTCACTATACTTGCCAGTTAAACAACATATTCAATTGACTCCGCCACAAAAAGGGCGGGGCCCCACGGCTCTGATGAAACCGTGCGGCCCCGCGTGACTGGAGGGAGATCAGCCCTGAATCTGCTTGGCCGCCCTGCGCAGGGGTTCAAACATCCCGGCCAGCATTTCCTTGCGGGTCATGCCCGGGGCGTTTGCCGCGTCGGCAACCGCGAACTTATGGTACTTGTTCGGATCGTCGGCCACGAGGTAGATGACGCTGACGTTCTCCATGTCGCACAGCTGGGCTTTGGGGAAGTCCTTCTGCACGGCCACGAGACGTTCCGCCGCCAGCTTGAGCATGTCCGCCCGGTTGCCGAAGTTCATGGCTCCCATGGCGCAACTCTTTACGCACATGGGCAGCATGTTCTTCCGCACGCGGTCGATGCACATGTCGCACTTGACGATGCGCTTGGTCTTGGGGTCCTTGCGCGGAATGTCGTACGGGCAGGAGGAGCGAATGGTCTCGAAATCCTCTTTGACCGTCTTTTCCGTGTAAATCACCGCGCCGGTGTCCTTATCGATGATGATGGAATCTTCCAGTGAAGCGCCGGACTTGCACGGGGCCTCCAAACAGTGGCGGCACTGGTCCGGAAAGAAGTTCCACTTCACCGTGTTGCCTTCTTCATACTCCGTAAAACGCACCAGTTTGAAGTTGTAGTGCGTCAAATCCGGCGGGTTCTGGTGGGTGCCGCGCTGTTTTGTGGGCACGGCTGGGAAGTTCTTCCACTCCTTGCAGCCCACCTGGCAGCCCCGGCAGGCCGTGCAGCGAGTGGTGTCTATCAAAAACGCCTTGGGCATGGTGTTGCTCCTTATCGTCTGTGGCTGTGACTACAGCTCGGTGACCTTGGTGGCCTTCTTCACGTTCACCAGGCAGGCCTTGTACTCTGGAATGCTGGTGTTGGGGTCGCCGATGGACACGGTGACGCGGTTGGTGGTGTCGCCGCACTTTGGCTTGCTCCACCCGAAGCAGAAGGGCATGCCCACCAGGTGCACGGTCTTGCCCATGATGGTGAAGGGCTTGACGCGCACGGTGACCATAGCCACGGCCTCGGTCTTGCCGCGCAGGCTTTCCACAATGACCACGTCGCCGTTGTTGATGCCCTTTTCCTTGGCCAACTGCGGGCTCATCTCCACATACTGCTGCGGTTCGGCTTCCAGCAGGGCCGGGCCGTTTCTGGTCTCCGATCCGGAGCACCAGTGCTCGGTCAGGCTGTAGGTCGTCAGCACGATGGGGAAGCGCGGATCGCCGTTCTTGGCCAGCTCGTCCATGTCGCTCTTGATGATCTTCATGACCGGGTTGTGCATCTGCCCCGAAAGCGGGTTCCTGGTGATGGGCGTTTCCGCCGGTTCATAGTGCTCGGGGAAGGGGCCGTCCTCACGGCCGGGGCCGAAGAGCTGCGCATGGCCCTCGGTGTGCATGATGAACGGGTACACGCCGCCCTTCATGGCCATGGGCGGCTGTCCGCCGTCGGGCACGTCGCCCACCCACTTGCCGTTCTCCCAGGCGATGACCGCCTTCTCCGGATTGTAGGGCTTGCCGTTCACATCCACGCTGGCGCGGTTGTACAAAATGCGCCTGTCCATGGGCCAAACCCAGGCGAACTTGGGGTACAGGTGGATCTTGGCCTGCATGGGCGTCTGGGTCAGGTCGCGGCGCTTGGCCAGGTTGCCCTCGGCCTCTGTGTAGCCGCCGCAATACACCCAGCACATGCTGGAAGTGCTGCCGTCGAGCTGAAGGTTGGGGAAGCCCGGCACCAGCTGGCCCTTCTTGTACTGCTTGCCGCCAATGGTGGTGTCGCGGGTGAAGTAGCCGTTGACGCGCCGGGCCACGGCCTCGGCGTCAAAGGTGGCCGGGTAGTCGGACTTGGTGATGGGTTCCGGGAAGGTGCCGCCCTCTTTCTTGTACAGGTCGCGCACGCGGTTCATGATCTCCACGAACATCTCGCCCATGTTGCGGCTTTTGCCCAAAGGCTCCACGGCCTTGTAATGCCACATCTGCCAGCGGCCCGAGTTGGAGACCGTGCCCGCCTTCTCCGCGCGGTAGGCGCTTGGCAGCAGGAACACCTCGGTCTTGCACTTCTTGGGATCAACGCCGGGCCTGCGCCAGTTGTCGGTGGTCTCGTTGTGGAACACCTCGCCGATGACGAGCCAGTCCAGCTTGTCCCAGGCCTTGCGCACCTTGTGGGAATTGGGAATGGTTTGGCAGGGATTGTGGCCGAAGCACAGGCCGCCCTTGATCTTGTCCTTGTACATGCGGTCGAAGATGTACAAGTGCGAATAGTCTTCGCCGGGGTCCATCTTGGGCACCCAGGAGTAGCCGAAGTCGTTCTCCTTGGTGGCGTTTTCGCCGTACCAGCTCTTGAGCAGGCTGACCATGTACTTGGGCCTGTTCTGCCACCAGTTGACGCTCATGGGATCCACGCTCTTGGGCGTGTAGGCCTTGAGGTAAGCGTCCAGGGTTTGGAAGTTGGCCGTGGGCGTGCTGTGGTAGCCGGGCAGATAGCCGTAGAGCAAGGCGTGGTCTGTGGTGCCCTGCACGTTGGGCTCGCCGCGCAGGGCCGCGATGCCGCCGCCAGCGTTGCCCACGTTGCCGAGCAACTGCTGAATGAGGCCCGAGAGGCGGATGTTCTGCACGCCCACGCTGTGCTGGGTCCAGCCCAGGGCGTAGACGAAGGCCCCGGCCTTGTCCGGCTTGCCCGTGGCGCTGTAGGCCTCGTACACCTTCAGCAGGTCGGCCTTGGACACGCCGGTGACCGAGGACACCGTGTCCAGGTCATAGCGGCTGTAGTGGTCGCGCATGACATTGATGACGCAGCGCGGATGCGTGAGCGTCTTGTCGCGCTTGACCATGCCCTTCTCGTCCTTCTCAAAGGCCCAGAAGCTCTTGTCATATTTGCCCTTGGCCGCGTCAAAGCCAGCGAACATGCCGTCCTTGAAGGAATACTTCTCGCCCACCAGGAAGCTCGCGTTGGTGTAATTCACCACGAATTCGGCAAAGTACTTCTTGTTCTCCAAAATGTACTTCACCATGCCGCCCATCATGGCGATGTCGGTGCCGGAGCGGATGGGAACGTGCAGATTGCTGCGGGCCGAGGTGCGCGAGAACTTGGGGTCCACGTGCATGACGAACGCGCCCTTCTCCTTGGCCTTCAAAATCCACTTGAAGGTCATGGGGTGGTGCTCCGCGCAGTTGCTGCCCATGATGAGCACCGCGTCGGAGTTGGCAAGGTCGCAGTAGTGGTTGGTCATGGCGCCGCGGCCAAAACACTCGGCCAGGGCCGGAACGGATGGACTGTGGCAGATGCGCGCCTGGTGGTCGAAATGCACGATGCCGAAGGCCCGGATCATCTGGTGCAGCACGGCGGCTTCTTCATTGGACACCTGGGAGGAGCCCAGATGAAAGACGCTCTCCAGGCGGTTGACCACGGCCCCGGTCGCGTTCGTGGGCATGAAGTCCTTGTCGCGCTGGTCCTTGATGCGCCGCGCGATGCGCTCCATCATCCAGTCCCAGTCCTTCTCCACCCATTTGGTGGCGCCGGGGGCTCGGTACAGGGGCTTGGTGAGCCGCTGCGGGCTGGTGTGCAGGCTCTTCAAGGACGCGCCCTTGGCGCACAGGCCGCCGCCGCTGATGGGGTAGTCCGGGTCGCCCTCGACGTTGATGATCTTGCCGTCCTTGGCGTGCACCAGCACGTTGCAACAACAAGAGCAGAACGGGCAGATGGAGATGGACTCCTTGGCCCCTTCGATCTTGAGCCCCGCGGCATAGGCCTGGGTGGGCGCAAGCTCGATGCCCAGTTTCGAAAGCCCCAGGCAGGCCGAGCCCGCCCCGAGCAGCTTGATGAATCCTCGACGTGATACGCTCATGCTTCCTCCTTGGTGTCATCCTGTAGGGCCTCGATCGGGAGGCCGAGGCCGCAACCCGTTTTGGGGTCAGATTGTGTTGCTTATGACATAGCTGGAAATTTGCGTCAAATTTTATCTAATTATTTCAATATGTTTTGTGTAGCACATATCAACAGAAAAGCCCGCCGGGAAAAAAGCGGGCAATATCGGAGCAAAAGCAAAGGAGCTTCCGCCACCGCCTGTGTCATTTTGGTGTCAGCTTCGAGATAAGACGTGAAGTCTCGACCTCGGATTGCCACAAGCGATAAGGTTTGGAACACTGAAAAAAGGATTTGCGTGGCAAATCCCATCCTGTAAAGGAACACGAGGGGGGCGAAAAATGCACAGTGACAGCACATTCGTGCCAAACCTTGAGGCTGTTGCCGCGCAAGCGCACCAGCCAAGAGCAGCGTGGGGGCGGGTCTTATGAACGCACACCCACTCCCGTCCGGTTCGGGCGGGTCCGAGAGCAGCGTCGAGATGGACACCTTCCAGGCCCAATCACCCTACCGGCCCACCATCCGCCTGCATATCTGGCTTGAAAACCACGGTGAACTCTTCTTCGGCATAGGCCGCGCGCAGTTGCTCTTCAACATCCAGCAGCACGGCTCCATCAAAAAAGCGGCCCTGAGCATGGGCATGAGCTATCGTGCGGCCTGGGGCAAAATCCAGCAGAGCGAACAGGCGCTTGGCGTCAAACTCGTGGAAAGCCGCGGAGCCAAGCGAGAGGGCGTGCGCCTTACTCCCGCCGGGGAGGACCTGGCGGACATGTTCCTGGCCTGGTTCACCACCGTGGAGCGCTGCGCGCTGTCCTCGGCCAGCTCCATCTTTCCTTTCCAGGTGGCGGGCTTCGGCCAGCCGGACACCTGACCAGGCAAAGCTCTCGCGGCGTGACCGCGGGCTTTGGGTGTCATGCGGCGCGCAGCTCTCCTTTCGGGGAATGCCGCGGTGCCCGGCGCGTCCCGCAGAAGTTCCGGAGACGCGAACAGACCCGGCATCTTCCCCACACGAAGCCCACGGTTAAACAACCCGCACGTTGAGCATCATGCCTTGGTCCTCGTGCTCCAGGTTGTGGCAGTGGAACAGGAAAAGCTGCTCCCCGGGGTAGTCCGGGCTGCGGAAGTCGATGCTGACGGAAACGGTCTCCCCCGGCCAGACAAGCACAGTGTCCTTGAAGCCGAGGTCCGTGGCCAAACGGCCCTGGCCATCCACCGCCCTGCTGCGAACCTGGGCAGGACTGCCCTGGCGCGCCAGAACCCGGTAGAAGTAGCCGTGCAGGTGCATGGGGTGGGGCATGCTCTCCTTTGCGTTGCGGATGCGCCAGACCTCCGGCCCGCGCGTGTTCACCACGATGGGGGCGCTGGCCATATCGAAGGTCAGGCCGTTGATCGTCCAGCCGCCCATGTGGCGCAAGGCCAGGTCGAATGGCCGCTGCGGCCCGGCGACGGCGGCCTGTGCGGCGGCCTGTGCGGCGGACGACAACGTCCTGGGCAGTTTCCTGGCGTAGGCCACCTTCCTGTCCACCAGCAGCCGCAGGATGGAATACGCGTCGCCCTCGCCCAAGGCGCCATGGCCAGCCGCAGCGTGGTCGCCCGTCCCCTGATCACCTGAATGGGCGCCACTCGCCCCATGCCCGCCGCCGTGCTGCATGCCCGCCATATCCGTCATGCCCGCCATCTCGTTGTGCATGGGATCAAAGGGCATGTTCTGAAGAAAAACCTCCTGCCCGGGTGACAGGGCGCGCAGATCGAGCAACACGTCCGCCCGCTCTCCCGGAGCGAGGAACACCTCGCGGAGCTGTCGGGGCGCAGACAGCAATCCCCCGTCGTTGCCGACCAAATGAAACGGCAGAGGCACCCCGCCCTGCACAAAGGCCAGGTTGTAAATGCGCGCATTGGAACCATTGAGCAGGCGGAAGCGGTACAGCCGCGTCGCCGCCTTCAGCGTCGGCTTGAGCGCGCCATTGGCCAGCACGGAGCCGCCCATGTAGCCCATGAGCAGGTCATCCTTCGTGGGAGAGTAGTCCAGGCGCCCGTCATGGCTGAAGCGCTTGTCCTGAAGCAGCAACGGGATGTCCGTCTCGCCCAGGCGCAGGTCGAGTTCGTTGGCCAAGGCTTCCTCCTCGTCATCCCTGACGATGAAGAAGGACGCCAAACCGAGGTAGGCTTGCTTGGCCGTGAGGCCGTGGGGATGCGGATGGTACCAGTAGGTGCCGGCGCGGTTGGTGATGGGGAACGAGTAGTCGTAGCTCCCGCCCGGCCCCACGGCATAGGAGGGGTGCCCGGCCTGACGCCAGGGGCAGTCCACGCCGTGCCAGTGGATGATGGTGGGCTCGGCCAGCCCGTTGGCCAGCGTGGCCTGGAACTGCCGCCCCTTGCGCAACACAAGGATGGGGTTCAGGAACCTCGCGCCCTTGTGCGTTGCGGCGTAGGCCAGCATGGGCGCGCCAGTGGCGGGGAGCGCACCAGGAGCCTCCGCCGCCGTAAGCGTCAGCCGGCCCTCCGGGGCCAGAAGCCCATAAAGTCCCGACGCCCCCGGCACGGGCAGCGGGGGCGAGTCCCCGAAGCCTTCCGGCAGGGCGGCGGCGAGAAGATCCGGGAAGCCCAGGCCAGCCCCGGCGGCCAGCAGCACGGCCTTCGCGGTAAGATTCAGAAACTGCCTGCGGGTCTGTGTCATCTCGGCACCTCCGGGGGCATCGTGCGCCCTCCCGTCAAATCGCCAAGCAAAAAAATGTGCGGAGCAAGAAAACCGCCACCATGCCTGCCCGTGTACGCCGAATCCGCCGGAGCGCGCAAGCGTCAAACGTTTGCAACAGTCCGGGCGGGAAGTCCCACTCGCCAAAACACGAAGGACCGAGAAACCGCCAACTCGGGCGTTTCTGCGCCTGCGACAGGAATACTGGACAGCCGCTCCTGGTTCAGTATAGATTTGCTAACGATGTGAACGCGAGGATCTTGATCCAAAGGAGCGGGACATGTTCTTCATCACCAACAGGGCCTTTGTTGAAGGCAACAAGAGCGCGGAGATGCGCAAGGTGTCCTTTGCCCTGGACAACAACGAGGCAGGGCAGTCCGTGTATTTCTGCTGGCGCGACGACGCCAAAAGGGCCTGCGTCGAGCTCGGCAGCGAGAACTTTATGAAGGCCTTGCGCAAGTCTCCGGCCAGGCAGATCCTTTTTTACATACACGACTCCGCTCAACTGCCCGAAGAACACATCTTCCCCACGGCGGAGAAACTGCAAAAGCTCTTCGATGACCAGGACAAGGGCCTTGTCGACGTGGTGCCGGTCATCTGGCCCTGTGACAACCGCAACAGCCCCATGAAAGACTTCCACGAGGACCAGATCTCGGCGGAGGCCAGCGGCGTGGCCTTTGCCAGGGCCTTTGAGAAGTTCCTGGTCTGGCGGGAATCCGTCAAGACGAGCGAGGCCCCTTGCCTGAAGCGCATGAACGTGCTGGCCCACTCCATGGGCAACCGCGTGCTGCGCCAGTCCCTGACCTGCTGGGCCAATTATCACCGCAAGGGCCAGGTGCCGCTCATGATGCGCAACGTTTTCATGGTGGCCGCAGACGTGTTCAACGAATCCCTGGAACACACCTGCGATGGGCGCTACATCTGCCACAGCGCCCGCAACGTGGTGATCTACTACGCGGCGGACGACCGCACCCTGGGAGCCGGAACCGTGGGCCCGCTGGGCGCGGATTCCGCCTCGCGCCGCCTGGGCCACACCGGGCCGGAGCACTTCAGCCTGACGCCGAAGAACGTCTACACCGTCGATTGCGACGACGTGAACAACAAGTACGACCGCACCAACGGCCACACCTACTTCCTCACCGACGACAAGGGCGAACCGGGAAAGGTCTTTCTGCACATCTACGACGCCTTGAAAAAGGGCCGCGTTCAGGGGCACGATGAACACCGCGCCCTTGTGGTGGACCTGAACTTCCGGTCCTGCTGAACACCGCGCTTTGAAACGAAAAAGGCACCCGCAAGGGTGCCTTTCTTCTTGTGCGGAGCAAAGTGCGCCGTCCTACCAGGTCTCCGTTTCCGGGCTGTGGTAGTAAAACTCCACGCGCCGGTTGGCGGTGCGGCTGTTTTCGTCAATGACAGGCACCAGCGGGCGGCTGTCGGCGTAGCCCGCCGCTCGCAGGCGGGTGGCGGCAATGGCGCCGTTGCCCTTGGTCAACACGTAGCGCAAGGCGGCTGCGGCGCGCGCGGCGGAAAGCTCCCATTTGGACGGATACAGCCCGTTGCCGTTCTCGGTATCGTCCGTATGGCCGCGGATCACCAGGCTGACCTTCTGGTTGAGCAGAATGTTGGTGACGCCATCAAGTATCTTGGTGGCCTCCGGCTTGAGCACTGCGGAATTTGCCGCGAACATCACGGAGTTGTTCACCTGCATCAATACGCCGGCATTGTCGGAGCTGATGCCGGAGTTGCTTTGCAGGTCCTTGTCCTGGGCCAGCAACTCCTTCACCATCAGGGCCACTTCGTACTTGAGCCTGTCCTGCTGGGAAAGGTCCATCTCCGGAAGGCCCACCTTGGCGTCCTTGGGGATAAAGATCGTCGAGGAAACGGTCTGCTTGATGTCGCTCTGGGTGCCCTTGGAGTCCTTGAAGACAATGGCCAAGGATTCCTTTTGCTGCGGCTTCAGGGCCGCAATGAGCCACAGGAGCAGAAAAAACGCCATCATGGCGGTGACGAAGTCGGCGTAGGCAACCTTCCAGCTGCCACCGTGGTGCGCGGCGTGGCCGCCATCAACAATCTTCTTGATGATGATCGTTGCGCCGCCCTTACTTTTGGCCACTCTTCAAGGCTCCTTCCAGCTCTTCAAAGCTGGGTCGCGCGGGACCGGAGACGGCCCGGCGGGCAGCTTCCACGGACAGCATGGGCGGAAAGCCGCTGGCGAACCCCACCAGCCCGGCTTTGACCACCTCCAGCATGGCGTGGGTCTCCTTCACCTGGTACTCCAGGTTCTGGGCCATTGGTCCGGCAAAGCCATAGCACATGAGAATGCCGAGAAAGGTGCCGACAAGGGCCGCGCCGATGCTGTGTCCCAGCACTTCGGGCGGCTCGTTGATCTTGCCCATGGTGAGCACGATGCCGAGCACCGCCGCGACGATGCCGAGACCCGGCAGCGAGTCGGCCACCTTGTTGATGGCGGCGGGAGTGTTGGACTCGTGCTTGTGGGAGGCTGCCATATCGATGTCCATGACCGACTCGAACTGATAGGGTTCGATGTTGCCGGCCAGAAGCACCTTGAAGTTGTCGCAGATGAAGTCGCGGACCTCGTGATTTTTGAGGATGGCCGGATAGCGCGTGAATACGGCGCTGGCGTCGGGCTTGTTCACATGTTGCTCAATGGACACGATGCCGTCTCTTCTGGCCATGTTCATGAGAGTGTACAGCACGGTGAGGATGTCGAGATATGTCTGCTTCCCGGCCTCCGTGGCGGTGAAGACCTTGAGGGCCTTTTTCATGGTGCCGAAGATGATGCTCTTGGGCGAGGCGATCAGGAACGAACCCGCCGCCGCTCCGCCGATGATGAGCAGTTCGATGGGCTGAATCAGCACACCGATGGGTCCGCCCTCAAGGACGAAGCCGCCGATGACACAGCCCAGCACAACGAAAACGCCGATGATCGCAAACATATGCTGCTTTACTCCTCTGGCTCGGGCGAGATTGGCCCCTGCTCCGGCACGCTACGCAGGTCCTGCCCGCGATTTCCGTAGCCGATTATTGAATCAAGACAAGCCGTTTTGTAAAGCCCTCATTTTCGTTTCAAAAATTTAATGTTGAATTCACTAGTTAAAGAAAGTTTAGAGATTCTCTAATACGTATCTCCGGGCTCGACTTCGCCTGAAAAATTGATAGAGACACGAGAATCAGCAGCATAAGACAAATAGAAGCTGGAGGCTAGGCGTGAGAATACTTTTCTTCGTGTTCATGGTGGTGTCCCTTTTGCCCGGCTGGGTGTTTGCCCAGCAGCCCGGCAACGTGCGTCTGGTGGTGCAGCAAAATGGCCAGGCCCTGGTGACCGAGGAACGCTCCCTCGCCCTGCCCAAGGCGATGGGCAGCGTCACCCTGCCCGACCTGCCCACGACAATCGACGCCCAAACCCTGCAAGTGCGCTCCAAAACCGCGCCCAAGCACTTGCGCATTCTCGACCTCGCCCTGGATGACGAGCTGCTGACTCCGGCCACGCTGCTGCGCAAACATCTGGGCAAAAAGGTCATCCTCGTCATGCCCGATGCCAAAACCAAAGACGGCCGAATCCAGAAAGAGGCAACAGTGCTCTCCACCGAGGAGGCCCCTGTGTTCCTCATCGACGGCCAAGTGTACTCCGGCCCCTTTGACGCCATCCTCTACCCCGAGCTGCCCGCGGGCATGGGCTCCCGCCCCAGGCTCTCGCTCCACGTGGACAACTCCGGCCCGGCGCGTCAGAATCTGCAACTGACCTACCTCGCCCGGGAAATCGGCTGGCGCATGGACTACGTGCTGACAATGAACAAGGCAGCCACCAGCGGGCTGCTGTCCGGCTGGGTGACCCTCACCAACCGATCCGGCAAAGACTTCCCCGGCGCGCACATCGAACTTCTGGCCGGGGAACCCCGCAGCGCCCAACCGCCCTTCGCTTCGCGCGCCCTGTTCGCCTCCGATGGCCTGGGCGCGGCCAAAACACTCGCGGCCGGGGCGGAGAGCGAAGACCTCTTCGAGTACCACCTCTACCGGCTGAAGCAGCCCGTGAACCTTGCCAACCAGCAGTCCCGGCAGGTTCAGCTCTTCGAGGCCGCCACCGTGCCGGTGACCCGCAAGCTCCTTGGCCGGGCCAACGCCCAGCCCTCCGGGCGCGAGACCGACCCGACGCAGCAAAGATTGGAGGCCATCCTCTCTTTTCGGAACACTGAGTCTTTGGGTTTAGGGCTGCCCCTCCCAAAAGGCACTTTGCGCGCATTTCAGCAGGAAGGCGAGTCCAGCCACTTTCTGGGCGAGTCTCCGCTGGGCCGCACCGCTGTTGGCTCCAGTGCCGAGATGCGCCTAGGCCAGGTGTTCGACTTGAGCGTGGAGCGCGTGGTGACGCAATTCGAGAAGACCGGCAAGAACAGCTTCCGCGCGGCCTGGCGGCTCAGCATCCACAATGGCAAGAAGCAGGCCCAGCAGATAGTGCTTCAGGAGCAGGTGCCCGGAAAGTGGACGGTGGAGAGCGCCTCGCACAAGTGGACAAAGCCCGCGGCGGGGCTTTTGGAATTTGTGGTGAACGTGCCGCCCAGCCGCGACGGCGACCCCCTGGTGCTGACCTACAGCTACTCCACGGAGCAGTAAGGCCGCATCCCCCTTGCGCCCAGGGCGTTCTTGGCGTAGCCCACTGCCCACGCACAACAAAAGGAGTGGCCGTGGGCTCGCTTGGTGGAATCATCTGCGCCGTGCTGTCGGCGGTCTGCTTCGGAATGCTCGCCGTGCTGGGCAAGCTGGCCTTTGCCAAGGGTTTCGCCGCGGCAGAGATCCTGCAATACCGCTTCGGCATCGGAGCGCTCATGCTCCTGGTCTACTTCGCCTTCACCGACCGCTCCGTGCTGCGCGCCCGGCCCAAGACGCTGCTCAAGGCCGCGTTTCTGGGCCTGGTGCTCTACCCGGTGCAGAGCCTGTCCTTCATGACCTCGCTCAAGTACATCCCGGCGGCCACCACCTCGCTCATCCTGTATTTTTACCCCGTGGCGGTGACGCTGCTTTCGGCCCTGTTCTTCAAGACCCGGCTCGATCGCGTGGTGGTGCTCTCCCTGCTGCTGCTGGTGGCGGGCTGCGGGCTGGTCTTTTTCGATGCGTTCCTGCGCAGCATCAGCCAAACGGGGCTGGCGCTGGCAACGGCGTCCATGCTCATCTTCTCGGTCTACCTTATTTGCCTGGAAGTGCTGCTGCGCGGCGAGAACCCGCGGACCATCTCCTTCTACTGCGTGCTGGCGGCGGCCTTGGTGTACACCGTCATGAGCCCGCCCGTGCGCTTCATGGAGCTCGACCTCGCGGCCAAGGGCCTCACCCTGGCCCTTGGGCTCGTGCCCACGGCCCTGGCCGTCACCCTGCTCTACCGCTCTGTGGAGCTCATCGGCAGCGCCCGGGCCTCCATCTGCTCCACGCTGGAGCCGCCCACCACGGTGCTGGCCTCGGCCCTGCTGCTGGGCGAGCCCGTGGTGGCGATTCAAGTGGCCGGCATGGCGCTCATCCTTGCCGGCATACTGCTGCCGAACATGCAGGCCCTGCGCGCGCGGCGCACTTGACGCCTTTTCCAGAAAACGACATATTCTAAGATAAGTAGAGAAGGCGCCCAGGGGCGTTTTGGATGCGCTGTGCCAGCGCAAGGGGGAACGGATGGATGCGAACCTTCGGCGTCGCAGCAGAGTGACGGCGCGCCTTGCCGCCGATTTCACGCTGCCCGATGGCCGCGTGGTGCCCCTGCACACACGCAACATCAGCCTGAAGGGCCTGCTGGCCGACCCGGCGCCCGGCGTTGAAACGGGCGAAACCGGGCTCTTGCGCCTCGCGCTGACCAGCGACGCGGTCATCCAGATAGAGTGCCTGGTGGTGCGCTGCAACGCCACCGGCGTGGCCCTGGACTTTCAGCCCATGGACGAGGACAGCTTCTTCCACTTGCGCAATCTGGTGCGCTTCAACGCGCCGGACGCCGACCAGATCGACGCGGAGCTCAAGCTCCCGGCCTTTGACTAGGGCTTCCGCCGCAGCAGGCCCAGCACTTCCTCGAACTCTTCCAGCGGCGCCGCGCCGCGCACAACCACGCCATTGACCACAAAGGTCGGGGTGCCCTCCACGCCAAACCGGCGCGCCTCGGCCACATCGGACTCGATGCGCTGGCGCACGGCCTGGCTGGCCATGTCCTTCTTCAGACGCGCCGCGTCCACCTTGAACATCGTGCCCAGGCTGGCGATGATGGCCGCCACGGCCTTGCCCGAACCGTCGGCCAGGGACTGCTGGTTGGCGAAGGCGATCTCGGCGAACTTCCAGGCCGCCGCCTTGTCCTGCATGGCCAGGGCCTCGAACACCGCTGCGGGCTCAAGCGCGCCCGGCCTGGACGGAAAATGTTTAAAGAACACGCGGACCTCGCCGGGATGGCGGCGCACAAGCTCCTGCATGGTGGCCGAACCGCGCGCGCAGTAGCCGCACAAAAAGTCGGAATACTCCACGATTGTCACGGGCGCGTTGGACGCGCCCAGGAAGGGCCGGTCGGCCGCAATCTCCGGCTTCAGCGGATTGGCCAGGCCCTGCAGCAGGCTTTCTTGCCGCTGGAGCTGCTCGCGCTCCAGCACGGCCTGGTCGAGGATATCCAGAAGCTGGCCCTTGTCGCTCTTCAGCGCGTCCAGAACAAGCTGCGGGTTGTCGCGCAGGGTCTGGGCCACCTGGTCGCGGCTCGCGGCCTGGGCGCAGGCGCTCAAAAAAAGAACACAGGCGAGAAGAACAAGGGATGCGCGCATGGAGCCTCCTTGGCGGGCAAGAAAAAACGGCGGCCCGAAGTCCGAGCCGCCGTCAGGAATCATCTCAGGCAGAGACCGTCGTTACCACTTCATGGACCGCTTCACGGCCAGGGCCTCGGCCTGCTCTTCATAGCTGGCGAACCCGGCGTGGTGCATGGCGTCCTCCACGGTGAAGGTCCAGTCCCAGCTGGAGTAGATCACCGGCTTGTGGAACATGGCGCGGAAGTGCTCCATCTCCTGGCGGTAGAAGGCTTCCTTGGGATTTTCAATATTGTCGCGCAGTTGCTCGCTGAAGCGGTCCAGCTCGCCCTCGTACCACTCCATGAGATCCTCGGGCGTCTTGTAACGCTTGAGGATGTGGCCGTAGCCGTTCTCCTCCAGCAGGATCTCCAGGCGGTTGAAGTGCTGCTCCTTGAGCCACTCGCCAAGTTTGGACACCGGAATGTTCAGCGCCTCAACCTCGGCCATCTCAATCTTGGTCTTGCGGTAGGTGTCGGGCACCACCGAGGCGGAGTCGATGCCCGCGATGGCCACAAGCCCGCGCAGGATTTCGCTGTTGGATACGCCCTGGCCGCAGAAGCCAACCTTCTTGCAGTACTTCTGGCCGCAGAAGATGGTGGCCAGGATGGCCCAGACAACTGCCGGGTCCTCTTCGTCATAGATGTGCTGCAAGCGCGAATTGTCGCGGTCAGTGGCCAGCACCATCTGGGTCATGTCGTTGGACCCGATGGAAAAGCCATCGACTTCCTTGATGAATTCTTTGCACAGAATGGCATTGCTCGGAATTTCGCTCATAAGGATGAGTTTCACGCCGTCCTTGCCGGACTCGATGTTGTGCACGCTTTTGAGGTAGCGCTTCATGCTGCGCGCCTCTTCCAGGGTGCGCACAAAGGGCAGCATGATCTGCAGATTCTTGCCGCCGAAGATGCCGCGCGCGAGCTTGAAGGCTTCGAGCTCCCAGTCGTGGATGTTGCGCGAAACACCGCGGTAGCCCAGCATGGGGTTGTCCTCATGCATCTCAAAGAGCAGGCCGCCCAGAAGGTTGCGGTACTCGTTCGACTTGAAGTCGGTGGTGCGGTACACGATGTTCTTGCCGTAGAAGGCCATGGCGAACAGCGCCAGCCCCTGGGCCAGGGTCTGGATGTAGTGTTCCTTGCCGGTGCGGAAGCCACGCGATTCCAGCAGCTTGCGGATGCGTTCCGGCAGGGTGCGCACCTCGTCCATCTCGCTCTTGAGCCCCATTTTGAGGGCCACTTCCTCGCGCAGTGCGGCAATGCGGGCCAAGACATCCATGACCTCGGGGTCATCCTGCACGCGGGCGGCGATCTTCTCGATCTCGCGCTCGTGGTCCTGCTTGATCTTCTGGGCCTCGGCGTAATTCTCGCTGGTGCCGTCAAGAACATCGTTGAAGCCCATGATCACGGCGATGTGCGCCTTGAGCGACACGGACGTTTTGAGGGTGTCCAGGCGCTCCGTGGCCAGGCCGATGTGCTCGTCGAGCTTCTTGTCCAGTTCGCGCAGGCGGCGGTGGATGGCCAGCACCTCGTCCGTGCCCTTGGTGCCCTCGCGCTCGGACAGGGAAGCCAGCTCCTTGCCCAGGCCGGTGATGGTGCCGACGTATTCGCGCAGCTTCAGGCGCAGGCTGATGAGGCCGGTGGAGAGCTGCTCCTTCATGACCTTGGAGAGAATGCCGTCCAGCTCGTGCAGCTTGGCGTCCACCAGGGAGCCCAGCACGCCGCGGTCGAAGGCTTCCAGGGCCAGCGGGTGCACGCTGATGTTGCCGAGCATGAACTCGGCGCGCAGCAGGCCCACTTCAAAATCGGGCACGCGGCGCAGACGCGAGAGGAACAGCGACTGGCCTATGTCCGCCAGAATCAAGCCGACCTTGGTCTTGGTGGCGGGCAGGATGGAGACGTCGATCTCGCCGCCGACGTCCACCAGGGGCAGCTTGCCCCGGTACACGCGCCCGCGCGAGCCGTCGACAGTGATCTCCTGGCCGTCCAGGGAGCGGATGACCTCCAGGCGCTGCAGGCCGATGACCGCCGGGATGCCGAGTTCGCGGGAGGTGATGGCCGCGTGGCTGGTGTCACCGCCCACATCGGCCAGAATGGCGCTGGCGATGCGCATGCCCGGCACCATGTCCGGGTCGGTGCGCTCCGCAGCCAAAATATCGCCCTTGTTGACCTTGTTCAGCTCCAACGCGGAGCGCAGGAACTTCACCGTGCCCTGGCCGGCCCCGCGGGAGGCGCCGTTGCCTTCCAGAATCAGCTCGGCGTCGGTAAGGGCCTTGGGGTCCACTTCCTTGCGGCGCATGAAAATGGTGTCCGGGTGCTTGTCGAAGTCCTCGTTCCAGCGGGTCTCGGGCCGGGCCTGCACGAACCACAGCCGGTCGGCGGAGTCGATGCAGAACTCGGTGTCCATGATCATGCCGCCGTAGGCCTGGGAGATGTTGCGCACGCCGCGCGCGACCTCTTCCGCCTGGGCCAGGGAAAGGGCCCAGCGGTAGACTTCGTTCTCGTCGACATGCACGTCCTTGGTGCCGCCCAGGTCCTCGTCGTAAATGATCTTCTTGTCCTTGCAGCCCATGAAGCGCACCACGACCTCGGAATGGTCGTCGCGCTGGAAGACGTAGAATT
>Ga0209373_10001925_pt1 | contig 22442 bp, 31 predicted proteins | sample Higcelweek5metaG_FD_187173 | JGI IMG/M metagenome (GOLD analysis project Ga0209373, IMG submission 187173) | Freshwater pond sediment microbial communities from the University of Edinburgh, under environmental carbon perturbations - High... | ecosystem: Environmental > Aquatic > Freshwater >... | reverse complement strand
GTCATGTATTCTTTTCTCCGCTATCTTGAAATACCCTTCGTCAATCTCAATCCCGATAAAGTTACGCCCGGTCTGTACACACGCCACGCCAGTAGTTCCCGAGCCCATAAACGGGTCAAGGATGGTATCACCTTCTTTTGTAAATTTTTCTATACACCACCTCATAAGGTTTTCTGGTTTTTGTGTCGGGTGGACTTTCCCACCATCCATGTTTTGAGGTGATTTTCTAAATATAGATACGGTTGCGTCAACATTAGTCCACGCCAATTCACAATCTGCAAATGTCATTTTGTCAAATGATTTTTTATCCCAAACTAACCAGCATCTTGACGGAGGAAGTTTGAAATAATTACCGCCCCAAATAACTGTGGTTTTCCCAATATCCAATATAGTGTTGATTTGTTCATCTGATGCCGGATTTTCGTCCCAGTCGTTATTCATCATACTAACTGCTAATCTCATATTATGTGACTTCATCCCGTACGGCGGGTCGGTTATCACCGCGTCAATACTCTTGTCGGGGATGGACTTCATCACTTCGAGGCAGTCACCTAATATCAGTTCAACGGTCAAGTTTATCCTATCTCCATACTATTATTATACACCCCGTGTCAAGACCCTTTTAGTCCCAATGCTGTGAGGATAGAGACAATCAGCACGGCTATTGAGTTCGTGCTATTCCAGAAGTTTACCTTTTTTTCCAGTTGGTCAACTTTTTCCACAGTGACGGTCATGATTTTTAGGTTCACCTGAAGCGCGGCATCGTGGTTCTTTATCCAGTCATCAGTTTTTTGCATACAATCCGCGATTGTTTCGCGGTCATCCGCCTGTGATTCCAAAATGGCGTCGATCTTGGAATTCAGGAACATAAACCATTCCCGGTTGGTTTGCGGGTTCATGTTGGTCAAGTCTTCTGGTAATGCTGCCATGTGCGCTCCTATGTCAGATTGTCATAAACGAGAAACTCGGTCACGCCGGAATAATACTTGCTCGACCCGCTTCCAAACTCAACGTAGCCTTGCACCTGCCATGTGCCTACCACGTCAATATCCCCCGAGACGCTGACATACTTTATTTTCCCGTCAACGCCCGTTGTATTATTCACCGCTGTCTTGGTCATGCTTACCCCGTCCGGCTGCAGAAATATCATCTGCAGCTTCGTGGCGGTCGATACGTCCACCGCCGTTGTACCGTCTGCTTCCGTGATGGTAAGCAGGAAGGTCGTACCCAGATCGCCGTCGTGAATTATCGTTGTCATAGTTCCTCAATCTCTGAATAGGTCCCGTTTACCGTGCGGGTCATGGTCACGGTTTCGCTTACCTGCTTAGTCAATACCGTGCTGTTTGATACCGTGCGGGTGAGCACGGCATACAGCGGGTATATCTCACCGAATCCCCAGGCGGCAGGTAATCCCCAATACCTACCACCCCAATAGGAGTTTCCCCAATACGAAGCGCCCCAATATTTCTCTGTCACACCGTCACCGTCACCGCCGAGCGGTTGCCAGAAGTATCAACGGTTGCAACGATGACATTAGAGGCGTCATTGATCCCACGGAATGTGAGGGTCGTGGTTCCGCCACCTGATAGCTTGCCTGCCAGCGCAGATGACATGACCGTCAAGAGTTGCCGCATGGTGTAGGTTCCTACAACCACTTCATCAAGAATAGCATCAACTCCAGCAGCGGTTAGCGCAACTCCAGTATTGAGATTATCCAGGTAGCCCGCGCGCGCAGCCGTCAGCCGTGTTTCCAGGTCATCCACGAAATCGTCAATGGTATCAATCTTCGTTTCCACCCCTGCCACATCCGCGTTCAAATTCGTGGTGATTTTCTCGCTCACGTAACTGGCAAGCTGCTTCACGTCACAGCCCGTGTCAGTCGTTGCAAAAAAGGCAACCACATCCAGCCCGTCAGCGCCCGAATATTCGTAGGAATACAGCCCCGGCATATTGGCTGAAGCGGTTGTCGCCTGCGCGTTTGCCAGTTTGCTGTCATCTGCCATGTTGATGACCGTGCAGGTCGGAGCAGGGTCTTGCACTGTTCCCACGCCAGCGTCCGTGAAATAAGCCTTGAATTTATATACCGTTGTCATTAGCCCTCCGTAGCCGTTGGCTGTTTGCCGTCTTTGTAGTGCCTGATTGTCTTTGTTTTGAGCAGGTTATTACTACCGTCAAACTGCTTGATTGTGATAGTGTCCACCTCGCCAGTCGGGTAGTAAGACCATGCAATAACCCTCTTATTCACTTGCGCATTGGTTTCGGTATCCACTTCAACAATTGTTTCGCTTTCAATCTGCCCGTCCTTCCGGTAAGTTCTCACGGGGTCAATTTTAATAACATCCGTATCCATCAGCCATAAAATCAACTGGCGTTTGGTCATGTTATTGGTCAGGTAGGCGGTCAGTTTACTAATAATCTGCGTCTTTGTAAGAGAGCGCAACTGCTGGAGCGTCACATCCACTGGAATTATCATTTAGCCACCTCTCACAAGAATTACCCGTTTTGGGTCACCAGCTTTTGCAGCCACGGTAATCGGTTGATAGAATTGATAGGCAGATGTTGTTCCATTCACTCTTGTTGTGGATGTCCAAACCTCTGACGGAAACGATGGGAAAGCAGTGCTATCAGGGAGGTTTGTTGTAGCCTCAAAATCAAGAATGCTCATAAACTCATTAACATTTGGCACTCTCCAGTCGGTATATCCTCCAAGAGAAGCTGCGTTTGCAGCAGCACAATAAGCAAATGCATCGTATAAATTTCCCTTCCAATCCAAGTTTCCGTTGCTCGATACTCCGAATTTCGCACAGCAATATCTCAACCAAACAAGCCCGGTGTTGTTGTCCAGTACCGTGTTATTGCTGATTGCTTCCCGTTTTGAGATTGTCACTGCCCCTGCTGGTGTTTCGTTAACGAATGTAGCCCCAGTACACACAATCTCTGCTGCATTGTTTCCAGTCGTGACCGTGAACGGACCCGGATTAGACGCTGAATCAGTGAGGATTACATCATTCGTCTTGAACAAAGCCAGTCCGTTGCCAGAATCAGTTATCTTGTGCGTGGTATTGTTGAAGGCGATAGCACCTGCCCCGCCTGCGTAATGAGCCAAATTTACATTAGTTGTCCCCGACTGACTGCCAGCCGTATTGACGGTGTAGGACTTCGCTACTCCCTTTTCGTAGTAACCATCGTCCAGTTCGCTGTCATACTGCGTTGTCTGCCCGGTCTTCAGCAGCAGCGTTGTATAACCAGCCTCCCCAGCCGCTTTTCCCTGTGCCAATGGTGATAATTGTCCTGTCATTCATCCCTCCGCTTGACAACGGGTAAGCCTGTCAGTTGCTCCTGAAGTAAAGACCAATTAGCCATAATTACGGTCTGATATACAGGATAACTTCGCCGCCCTTTGAGTTTCCGGCAGTGCCAACATTCAATCTCAAATATGTATTAAGGCAACAGCCGAGAGAACTCGCAAGCACCTGTTCGGTGTTCGCCGTGTCCCTGTTAAGCCCGCCACCCATGAGAACATCATAACCATCATCATCCAGGATAGTCACATCATAATTATCGGTAGGATCGGCTGTGGAAGCTGCGGGGTTGGTGATAAGGCGCTCAATAACACCCGAATATTTTACAGAGGTCTTATTTACCTCTCCGGCTGTGGTTGAATCAACAATCGCTCCGTTGGCAGAATCAGTTACCCACGCCCACTTGATTTTCAATAAGGGCGCTGCGTATTTATAACTCTGACTATCATCTGTAATCGTTACAACTTGTGCTGTCATATCTTACTCCTTTATCCGTGTGCTATTACCCAATCTTCAAGTTTCTTTACCCGTTCTTCAAGCGTCAAATCCCCTACCTTTTGTACATACAGTGGGTTTGCGCTGATCCATTTTCCATCGCCAATTTTGTAGTAATCGTTCTTTTCCTCGAACACATCGTACTCCCCACTTGCGTATCCGATGGATGGGTAAGTCTTTCCAGCACCAGAACGAATCAATAAATTATCAATCAATACCCTAACTCTAAATAGAACCACTTGTGCCTCCTTCTTGCTATACACCACCATCTTGTAAATGCTCTTTCCGTACTTCGATGTTATAGTCCGTCTCGCCCCGTCTATGGGGTCAAGAATGATGTACTCACCGCCAGTCTTTCCAATGATAGTCACCCAATGTTGGTCAATGTCGGTATCGGACGGGTCATAATCTACCATAACGATAGCGGGTTTTCCAGAAGCCAGCACTTCGTCTACTTTATCAGAAACCCCAGAAGTAACGAAATCTGTCATTACAACATCGGGGTATATTTTTGTGACTGCCGAGTAGATCAACAGGTTATTGTTCAGGTATCCACCAACGCTTATAAGAGCCTCGTTTAGCCTCTTTGGGTCAGTGTCTTTTCCGTAATATTTCAGCACCATCGCCACGTCTGAAATCAGGCAACCATAAGCACCAATGGTCACGTTTGACGTACCAAGTTTTATGTCCTTCCATGCCGGGTCTTTTTGGCTGAAGGCGGTAAGCGGTAATTCGGGATAATCCACAGTAACCTTTCCAATCCACGCGTCAAACTGCGCATCGGTTCCGTTGTATTTACTAATGTCCAAATCTCCGCTATAACCAGGTAGACTTCCGTGTGAGGTGTACTGCCACAAGGTTTGTGTTTTCCACGCCGGAGGGATGTAAGGTAATGGTGATGGTGTGTAGGCAGATAGCCACAACTTCCGGTCTGCGTACCGTGCGGGGTTCAACTTCATAATATCTCGCCAGTAGTAGAATCCAGTGTAAATATCCGCGCTCCCCATCAGCATCATGTATTCAACGACCGTCTTTTCAGTCAACGGTAATTCACCAGGCTCATTTTCAACGTCAGCCCAAATGCCAAGTTTCAACTCTTTGCCAGCGATGGTTTTCTTCATCAAATCAGCCTGGTCTTTTGCTGTACACCATTCGCAGATGTAATGGTATGCACCGACAGGCACGCCGCGCTTGTGAAATTCCTCGTAGTGTTTGGCAAACGCGGGATCTGGACCAGGCACACCCTGTATCTGCACGCCGTAAGCCGCGCGGAGTATAACGCCGTCAACCGCATCGGCTAACAGGTCATAGTTTATCGCGCTCGGTGGTTGGTGACTTGATAAGTCGATTATCAATATAGCCATTACACTCCTGCTACCTGTATATTGCGGTTGCGTCAATGACATTTACGGCTTCAACGCGCGGCGTTCCTTCAACGGTCAAGGTTATCCCTTTCCATATTCGGCTGTCCCATTTCAACGCCAGCGCGCCATAGGCATAAACGGTTACTGTCCTGAAGTCACTGCTTGCAGGGTCACCAACCGCCAGGGTGAATTTCAACGCGGATATTCCGGGGTCAAGATGTCTGACGCTGGTTACAATTCCAGTAACTTTGACGGTCTGCACCGCAGCCGATACCGCGCTAATGACCAACACAATCGCCACTATTGCCAGTACAATCGCTTTTTTCATCATTATCTCCATGTGATATATGCGTTCATAATCGCGGCGGTGTTCGCCCCAGCCCACGCCGCCTCTGCCGCGTTCTTGTAGAACGTGATAGCTGTGTTTCCTGATGTCGCCGTCGCTTCTCCCCAATCATAGTCAGTCGTGTTATTCCTCGACCTCACCACTGCGCGGAATGTGTCGGCAGGTGCTATTGGTAAAGTGCCCGTTATTCCTGCGGCGTTATTCGTTCCGGTAACGTTTATGAACATCACAACCGTTGAGCCTATAAATTTGAAGTAACAGGTTTGCGTCGGTGTGCCGCTGAAGCCTTGAATATTCAGCCCGCTTGCCCCTGACCAATCCAACCCTTTTACAGGGAAGCCTGGCGCAATAAGTTGATAGCTGTAATAGGTGTCTGTGATTGCCGCGTCCGCCAGCCCGCCGCCATAATCCACACCGGTTGTAATTGTTACGGTTGTGACTGCTGAGTACGCCGCTGATATTACATAGGCGTATTCATACGCCCCGCCCTGCTTATATCGCAGTTTCATGCCCCGTTGGAATTCAGATTCTCTGTTTCCAGTGACGGTAAATGTCGTGGCGGTGGCATAAGTCCATGCGGCAGTATCAGCTACCCACGCTTGACCTACCGCTGTATCAATCGCGTCTAACCTGTCAGATACATCGGTGTATGCACCTGAAGGGGTTGTCCCTAACTCTGTTTCGATGTTCACAATCGATGTCTGTAAAGCGTTGACGTGTGACGCTTCGATGGTGTCCACGTTGTCCGTTTTAGTCGTAAATGATTCAACCGCTGCTGGATATGCCATTTTCTGCTCCTAAAGGATTCCGCCTTCGGCGGCTGTTTCAACTGTAAATGTACTCAATACCGATTGACCGTTATTCGATAGCCATTGCCCCTCAATATGGCTGATAAAGTAACTCCCGTTTATCTTATACTTCGGGATGGTCAATGTCACTTCATCCAGCAGGTCGTAACCAAATTGACGCTCGGGGCGTGCCTCCATCTGGAATCTTGGCAGTATCTCTTCATCGGTGACATTGAGCAAATAGATCGCCTGCGAGTGCGCGCTGTCAATCGTTTGCTGGTATATCGAGTCGATTATTGCCAGCCGCTTGGTGGTGGTGCTCGTGTCCGCTTCAAAGAATGTTGGGTCTGGAGAGTAATATCCCTCTCCTTGTATTTGCAGCAGGGTGATGTAAGCGGCGTGTGTGCCCGCGTTATAAACATCGAACCGCGCCCGGTCTGCATACGGCGTAACGCTGACCACAAACTGACCCGTTCTGTCCGTGCCTGTCCCGTCATCGTCATCATTCATTGTGTAATCGGTTGACGCAACCAACGGGTCTGGAATCTCTACGATTGCGGGGTAATCCAAATATTCGTAATCTCCCCAAACTGTGTAGGTGTCGTGGCTTGCAACAAGCGGCGTTTCGTCAAGCGTCCACAACACTTTAGGACTTGAACCCGTAAAATCACCGCCGAACCATTTCTTTGGATATACAATTATTTTCGCTACGTTCCTGATGCTGTTGTATCTTTGTGTTACCTGAATATCCTTGAGCATGTGCTCTTGTGAGATTGTGAACGCCGGGCTGGAAGTTTGACTCTGTTTTCTGAATATGAACTTGCCATTATTCGCTACAGCTACGCTCCCGAACTCAAAATTGATCACGTCCTTTATCACGTCGGACGCCTTTTTATTCTTTACGCCCGTGAAGTGTTTTATCTGGTAATCGCCAGTCTGAATTGTTGTTCCCCATATCGCCGGGTAATTCGCTGCGGTGAGAATACTTGCCACTGCCATGCTTGAGGTGCAATCAGCTACGTACTCCAAATTTACTTCTGTATCATTCAGCACGCGCCAGCCGTCCTCAATCACTACTTGTACCTTCGGATTGCTACCACCCCATACTGGTTCGATGGATGTAATAATGCCCGTGAATACGTTGTAGGTTGTGCCTGCTTCCCCGTTCCTTACCCGTAACCTGGCATAAGCCCCTGGGATGACATACGGGTACAACGCCCCGCTTGTATCGGTCACGTCAAATATACCGGTATCGTTATCCAGTTGGATGGTGCAGCGCCCTACTTCCGGCATGGATATTCCCTCACCGCCAGTATTCAAATACTGCCGCCGTCCGCGCGCCCAGGTACAGCCGGTCATGTAATCAGCGTAATTCGTTCCGGTGTAAGTCCCTTCAGTCTGCCAGGCAACGTCAAGTCCCCATAGCAGGGTCGTACCCGCGCCCTCTACGCCGTAGGTATCCTCACCGTAAACCGCTACGCCGTATCTGCTCATGCTCTCGCCAACGCTTGTTTGATCAGCGGAACCAGCACGGTTTCAGCTTCAGTCTGATTCGATAATGACAATGCGGATGAATAGTTGATCACGATGCTTGCGCCCCCGCCACCAAGCCTGTTGTTCGGGATGATAGTACCGCTGCCCGATGGTACAAATATTTCAGGTCCAACTTCACCCACCAAATAAGGCGTGTTCCCTGATACCGGCCCACCTGCCGCTTGTTCTTCCTCAAACACAGGGAGATACCCGCCGCCCAAACTACCGTTGCTGTGCATGTTTACCGTTACATCAATGGTCTTGTCGTGTAACAGATCCACTTGTGTTTTCAGCCCCTTGACTTCTAACCTGTAATCTTCTGTGGCTTCTTTAGCGTCAATAACGCCGTCTTTATTCAAGTCGTAAATTCGGTTCAATCTCTCTACCGCCTTGTACGCCCCGAATGTTTGCGCGTCCACCAGCCCCCACTCCCATGCCAGTGACATCGCCGCTTCTTCAGTCATGCCAGCGGCTATTTTGTTCCATAGCATTTCGGTGGTGAGTTGTTTGAAGTATTGCGTGACGGTGGAGGTCTCTGTTCCGAGCGCTGTTACAGAACCAGTCAACCCGTCCGTTCCGGTTGTCGCCCCTAACGCCTCAGCCTTCAGCCTTGCGATTTCATCGGTAAGCGCTTTCATCTGGATGGCGACTTCTTCAGCGGTCAAGCCTGACATGCCGCCGTATTTTTTCAGTTGCACAAGTTGCTCATTCAACCGCCCAATGGCTTCCTGCTGTAATTCAATTTCGTCTTTGCCCTTCGTGAATTGTCGAATGAGTAAATCTAATTGAGGAATAATTTCATTCCCCACCTGCATCTTGAATCCCGCCCAGGCATCTGTTAGGTTATCCACCGACCGCTTGTAATTCTCGGTTGCCTGTAATGATTGCTCTGTTACTACCAGCGAATCGTTTATCGCCGCCATTGCTTTACTTATGCCGTCCGCCCCCACCTCCATGAGTTTACCCATGTCAGCGCCGGAACGCCCGAAGTTATCCATCAGGAACTTGCCGCGCTCTACGCCACCGTTTAGCGTCAAGTACTGCGCTGATAATCGCTTCAATCCGTCGATGGAAGTGTCAACCCCTTTTCGTGTTGCCGCTTGCATCGCTGTTACAAGTGATTCCTGCGATATAAACAGGTCATCCGAGGCTTGTACCAGCCTGGATGTTTCCTCTGTATTCAATCCCAAAAGGCGGCTGAGGTCTCTCACTTCTGACTGGTAGGCAACGGTTTCCTCTACTGAGCTTTTTAGAAATTCCCATAGCCCTTTGACCGCCATTCCTGCCGCGCCCGCTGCCGTTGCAAACCCTAATGACATTCCGGTTATGGACTGGAATTTTCCATTGAGTTCACCAAGTTTGGTATTCAGCCCGCCAGTCCCGCCTTGCAGTCCTTTGACCTGTTTATCCAGCTTGTCAAATTCGGCTTTGGCTTCGTTGCGTGCCTTTATGATTATTGATAGTTCAGCATCAGCCATGCTTCCTCAATCTGATCACCTCTTGCACAATTCCCCAGGTGTCGGGGTAGTGTTTGGCAAACTCACCTTCTTTGCCTGGTTCTCTTGCCTTCCATGACTTCATCGCGTTGTAGGTATTCAGCGCGATTGTCATTTGTTCCACCAGCCCGGCGGGTTGATCCATAAGCCCGCCAGGGTTGGGGAGCGCGTTCCATTGAACGCATCGGAAGGCGAGGCGTAATTCCTGCGGCGGTCGTGCATCCTTCTTCCCCTCTGCATAATCAGCCGCCGCAAGCATTAGTTTTTTGTGTCTGGTTCCAGGACGCTTTTGACATAATCTTGTATCTCTCGTTGGACCTTCTGCACCTCACGCGGGTTGGCGTTGTCAACGTCCATTGTGAACCAGCCCACTTTCACGGCTGCCCGCGCCATCGCTCCGGCGTACTCCACGAGACCTATTCCCTCTTCCTTGCCGCCCAGCTCGCGGTAGGCTTTGAAATAGTCTTCAAGTTGTCTTTGCGTCACCTTGTCAAAGTCGATCATTAATAACTCGCAGTCTCATTGACAATCTTTATTTCTGCAAACTTCGCGGCGGTGGAATCGTAACCGGCACGGAATGTACCGCTGACAATGTCATTCCCGTCACTCTCGCCAATCTTTTCAAACTTTTCCCACTTACCGGCAAGGTCAATGATCATGGTCTTGTAATCGTATGTGCCAGCGGTGGTTAGCGCGTTGCCTTCAGTGATGATACGGAGCAGGCGCGCCGTCTGGTTGCGCCAGTTCAATTTCTCTGCTACAGCCGTTGCGTTATGCTCAAAGGTCACGTCAAGCAGGACTTCCGGTTTGGTCATGACCGCCTGGCAGAAGTAGGTATCTCCGTTGGCGGCAAAGCGCGGTTTGATTCCGGTTGTCACTTTGAGAGACGCCCCCATGAGGGTGCAACTCTTTTCAGTCGTGCCGATGGTCCCGCCGATTGCGTCAATGTACAGCTTGGACTTGCTGAATAGGATCTCATACACCGTCGGGATGGTCGCCGCAACCGTGAGGGTGGAGGTGCTTACTTCGCGCCCTACCCAGTTCGCGCTCACCATCCAGGCCTCGCCTCCGGTTCCTGCAAGCTCAAATGATTCTACAAATGAGTATTGCATTTCTTCCCCACCGCTGTCATCCCCGCCTTCGATGGTGTACTTGCTGAATAAGTTTGCGGCGGTTGTCGGGAATGTGAAGGCGTAAACCTTGCCGCTGCCGCCTGTGTCGGTTGCAGCCGCAACGGTCTTTACGCCCGCCTGAAGGATGATAGGCAGTTGCTCAAATGTCGCCGGTGTAGAATCAAACGCAATCGCCGCCAGCTTCTTTGGAATGTAACTGCGGTCAACGCCTGAGAGATAGCCAACGTCCTCATTCGGGAACACGACCTCGCGCTGGTCTTCGATGGTCCCCTCACCGCGCCAGTAGGTCGTCGCTGCAACGGCTGTACCGGCTGTCGTTTCCTTTCCTAACCTAATGCTTCTTAATGCTTTGATGCCCATGTTTCACCTCTTCATCTTCCGAATGAATTTTCTTTGCCGGTCTTTGGTACAGCCCGGTTGCCAGTAACACCTTTTCACCGCCCAGCGCGTCTATTTCATCGTCTTCAATATCCCGCGTTGGCAGTCCATTCAAAAACCCATCACCCACGTAAATTAGCATGTTCCCTGTACTTTCCGCGCGCCCGTTTTGTTTCCCAAAGGGTACGCAAACTTTCTCTGTGTTCCGCGCTATCCCCCCGCGCCATATACACTCCCAGCGATTCTCTGACGTGATAAAACTTCGCGCCAGCCGCTGCCAGTCGTAACCAGAATTCATAATCCCCTGCAACGTGGTACTCCGCGTCAAAATATCCGTGCTGTTTGTGTAATGATGCCCGCCACATCGGCATAGGACCAATAAAGCAGCCTTCGAGTAGCTTCTGCAATCCACCTTCAGCCCATTCATACACGCCCGCCGGGTCGCCTTTGTAATCCACAATATCCACGTTGGAGTAGCAAACCGCGTAGGTTGCGTTCTTGTCGAGTATGTCCGCCATGCGTTTCAGTGCACCGGGTTTCAGCAGGTCGTCGGCGTTGGCGTTGGTGAGATACTTCCCCTGCGCCGCCCGCGTCCCCATATTCCACGCGGCGTAAATAGTAGGCACGTCCTCAGTCACAATGATTCGGCAGTCGTGCTGTTCTGCAATCCTGTGTTCCTTCGAGTTGTTGCCGCAGATAACAATGATTTCTGGCTGTTCATCCTGCTCTTCCAGGTTGGTAAGCCGTCTGTCAAGCCATTCCTGGCAGTAATAAGCACTCACAATCGCGGTGACTCTACCAGTCATTGATGTTCCCTCGCTCAAATACCGGCTCCTCTGTTGGCTCAGTCAAGTTGATCACCCGCCGTCCGTCCGCTTCATACACCGCCCGCGCCAGCCGGTAAGCCTGTGCGCTCCGTTCCAAATCAGGCGCGTTCCAGTCCTTGCCCTTGAAATAATCCTTATCAAAATGGTTCGGGTCATCCCCTTCCATGTGAAGCTGTTGATTCGGTCTTCCCTCGAATGTAAATTTATGGTCAACTCCCACAAGCAGGATGGTAGAAAATCCCATGAAGTAAGCGATTTGAAGCGCCACGAATGTTACGGTATGCCCCTCGTATATCCATTCATTCGGTATTTTGCTGAATACGGGGATGCCCGCGCTATGCAAGGGGAGCGCCCCCAATTCCCAGGCGTACCGCTCCGCCAAAAACTTCTGACACTTCACGTCTTTTATTCCCTCGAATTGCTGTATCACCAATGGGTTTACCGCCACATAATAGGTTGGTGTGAATCCCTGCAGTCTGTATATCCCATTTGTGCCGAAGGACGGGTAGTTATTCAGGAAGTCCAGCGGTACATTCTTTAGCGATGGCCCGTTGCCGATTACCAGCCCCGTCTCGCCGTTGTGCAATCCCTTGAAGGCATCCCAGTTCATAGCGTCCGCCTGAATATCACCGTCGCATGAGATTCCCAGGGTTCCTCAATGTCGTATGGTTCCACCTGTCCATGCACCCGGCAAACCTTCAGTGCGTCGTAACCAGCCTTCAGGAACGCGGCGCATATCAGGTTCGGGTTGCCAAACTGCGGGTGTAGTTCGATTATCCAGGTGTGCGCTTTGGTCATCATTTCAATCGCCGCCGGGAACAGGTCGTATTCTCCACCTTCAATGTCTATCTTGATGATTCCGGCGTCCGGGTCTATCATGTCAAGCGTCCAGCAGTCCACATCGAACGCGCCACTGTTTACCAGCCGTCCGTTGGTCTCTCCGCTGAATGAACGGATACCAGCCTTGCCAGCAACCGCGCCTTGAATCACGTTTGAATACAATCCATTCTCTGCAAGGTTTGCCCGAATGATTGTCACGTTTGCAGGGTGAGGCTCCACAATATTCAGCGTGTTTTTATCAGCCAGTACCAGGCTATAATGCCCGTGATGCCCGCCCGCGTCAATCACGCGCTCGCCGTCCAATGCCACGTTGTCAATGACCCATTGATACTCAAGCAGGGTGTACCATTTCATCGGGTCGTACCAGGATTTCCCCTGTTCGTTTTCTACCCTGAAGTAGCGCCCCTTCAGCCCCATCGGGATTATATATGGCTCGAACATAGCAGCCCCCTGTAATCCTCGAATGAGGCAATATCATGGTATTTGTCAATTTTGAATGTGCCATATCCGAATTCGTTTATCGCGGCGTTGAACGCGTCGGTGTGCGTCTTGTAATCGCCATCCTTCCAGAAGTCAACCACCGTCCAGCTCCATATCAGCATGCCCCATGCCTGGTGCAATCCTGCAAACGTGGTGTTTTTGTCTACGATATGCCCGTTGTCTATTACTCCGAATCTCTCAGGCTTATACGTTTCAAACACTCCCAGCGTGAAGTCACTTGTTATCGGCGGTATGTCCGCTTTTATCATTGTGTCCGGCATGAGGTAGTAGTTATAATCAGCCGCCATGTCAAATGATGCCTGTATCGCTCCCCATGCGTCCCTCTCAAAATCGCGCTGTAGTGCAAACTTCACTTGATGATTTGCCAGCGCCATGCTGTGCGCCCCTATCTTGTAATGGTTGGTAATGACCAGTGTCATGTCAACCGGGACCGCAGCCAGTGTTTCAACCGCGTGTGATAGTAATGTTTCACCATCACCAATCGGCATGAGTTCCTTGAATAAGCCGCCGAACCTTACCGCTTTACCAGCCGCCGGGATGATTCCGAGTTTAGTCATGCGTCACCATCATGTTATTCCCTGGCCGCCAACCGTGTTTGCGCTCAAAGTAAGCGATATTCTCTAATCGCGTTCCCTCATAGCCTGGTATTGCCCAGCGCGTCTTACCCCAAAGGTGAGTAAATGGCAGGTCAATGGGTTGGGTAGGTATCCCCAATTCAGCCGCTCTCACGCAGTAATCCGCGTCTTCAAATCCACACGCCTTGTAATTCGGATCCCATTCTCCTACCTTCCAGTAGGTTGTCTTTTCCATAAGCGCCAGCCAGTTGCCAAGCCATGTATGCCCCGCCTCCTGGATTATCTGACGTCCGTAAATCGCGCCCCTTGCCTGCGCTTGTACCTTTTCCACGAACGCGCCATTGCAGCGTATGTCGTTATTCAAGGTGAGTAACCAGTCACCGGTTGCTCTTTTCACTCCGAAGTTCAGCGCGGCGGCGTAGGATAACCGCTCCTCCACCCTGTAAATATGGTCTGCCTGCGGATAGGGTGTGTCACTGGCATTGTCTACCGTGATGATTTCAGCGTCCGGTTCGTGCGTCCATATATCGCCAATGAGTTCACGGGTGTATTCTTCCCAGCCATTGATGCCAACGATAACGACTGATACACTCATTTGCCCATCATTTCGTTCAGCTCAATGTTCCCCTTTGCTAACTTTTCAGGGTTCGCATTCAGCCAGGCGCGCCAGGTGCTATCGTCTATCAGCCTTGTATTGATATGCGGACTGGTTGTTGTGGTATCACACCACATTCTTATCCCAGCGGCTTTACATTTCCTGCTAAATCCAATGTCCTCACCCGGCCAAACGTCATCCCAAACCTTGTCGTAAATGTTATAGAACCAGGGGAGTTCCAGTTGCTCAAATACTTCACGTGCTATGAGGATTGACCCTGTTCCAAGCCGGTCAACCTCTACGAGCTGACTATCCTTGTCGAACTCAATGGCGTACATCGCTCCGTTTTCGTCCATGCGGTAAGCACAGGGGTCGTGCGGTTCGCTGCGCCTGTAATTCAGCCCGCCCACTACTTGAATACTTTTGTCCATGATGACCCAGCGTGCTAATCGCTGTACGATGTTATAAGGGTGCGTGTGGTCAAGGTCGAGCATCAGCAAATGCGTAAAGTCTGACTTCAATAGTTCAATCGCCGCCTTGTTGCGCGCTACGTCTGTGCGCTGGTACGGCATGTGCAGCATCAGCGGCCCTTGCGCGGCTATCTGCATCATTGAGGGGATGACAAGATCCGCGTATGATACGGTCCGCTCCAGGGGATAGCAAACCATTATCTTTGGCCATGCCCATCCAATTATCGGTAGAGTGTCGAGTACATCGAACTTCTTTTTATCCATTCGCTCCTTTAGGTTATTGAACTCTCAATTTTTACACCGGTCACTGTGTACCGGAATCCAACCGTATCAATGTCGTTATATTTCATCGCTATCAGCCCTGAGCAGGTGATCATCCCAACCGTGCTTACCGCTGCCGTGAGCTGCGTATCCATTACTTCATCGTAAATACAATTCGGGATAGCCTCCCAATAAGGCATGACCCGCTTGATTGCGCCCGATAGGTCGCCCCGGCGCGGCGTGTGCAGTTCAATGGTGATGCCTGCCAGTTCCTTCATCATTCCGGCGTTTATCTCAAAGGTCGATTGCCCTGGGTACAAAACCACCCAATTATCGGTAGCAGGTAAACTATCAGGGAGGTAATCTGAAGCGCCCTTGATACCCGTGATAGCGGCTATTTGTGTTTTGATGTTCGTGATTGCGCTCTGTAATCCCATTACACCCTCTTGACGTACATTGATAGCAGCATCTTTACATCAGGGTCCATGTCTGGAATACCTACCACCTGAGCGAATTCATTACCACCCACAACTCCGAACGGTGCGTCCTTGCGCTTGAATAACCTCACGCTTTGTATCTTTGCCGCTTCCCCGATGATCTTCGGTTGGTTCGCAACCGTGCAATAGCCGAAGTAACCTACAACTTGAAGTGAGCGCTGGTTGGTGCTGAATTCGTAACTGCCATAACCGCTTGTCTCAACGCTCGTGTAAGGCTTGCCATTCAGCGCGGCGTTATACGGCAGCAGCTTGTAATCCGATGTCGTCCAGGTGGTCTCAAATACGCCGTCCCGGTCATCGTCTGATTTCAATGTCGTGACGGTGGTAATATCATCCGTCCAGCAAAGACCTGTTGATACCGGTGAGTAATAGCGCGCCTCGGTGGATTCGTTGACGTAGAAGCGCCGCCCGGTGTAGTTGTCTATCATGCGGCTTACCGCCTCTATGGTCGCCTCCAGGTATAGGTCATTACTTTGGTCATCTGAAGGGATGCCAAGCGCGTTCCGTACCGTTCCCAGGGTGGTATAGCCGTGTGTGATTGACATGCGTTACCTCTTTACTTTCACCGCGTTCTTTGTTACCGGTTTATTCTCTATCTTCACGGCAGGCGTCACGATTTCTGCGTAATGCCCGCGTATAAAATTATCCAGCGCCGCCGGGTCCGTAATGTCAACCTCCTGCCCCATTCTGAAGGGGATAGACCGCCCATCTACAAGCCCGTTAAAATTCTGTAACATTCTTATTTTCATGTTTATCCTCTGGGGAGGAGGTTTCCCCCCTCCCCTTATTGGTGGTTATCGCCTTACGTATTGCGTCAGCCCGGAAGTAACCGGGTAAGTGCGTGACCCGCCGTAAAGCAGGCACACCGCGCTATGCAATACCGCTGCGGTTCCAGCCGTACCCGATAATTTGATATAAGGTTTATCGGCATTGACCTTCATTTCCAGGCAATAGAGTTTACTTGCCCCGGAAGTAGTGAGGTTCGTCAGCGCGGCGCTGGTAATGTCTGCCAGTGTTCCCCCGCTGGTCGCGGCCTCTTGTGCCTTGCAAGCAAAAGTTGCACCTGCACCAAACGCGCCAGTGGAGATGAGGAAACAGGCGCGTTCAAAGTTTCGCGCGTCCACCTCGACGGGAACGATAGCCGCTGCGCTCTTACTTACTGGAACGATAGCGGGCACCGCTTTGATATAACCCATCAGTTCTTCCATAACTACCTCCGGTTAGGCTTGAGTGCCTATCGCAAACGCCTCTGATTGCAGCACTACGCCGCCATGCCGGAACACTGCCAAAAGTCCGACCTGGCGATTACCGGCGTAAAGTTCATTCAAACGCTTGACGCTCAACCCCTTGCGTTCTACCAGGGCATACATGCTCCAGTCACCAAAGACAACGGACTTGTAAGCAGTTGTCGTGTATAACGGCATGTAGGTGGAAGTGAAGACCCTTTTACCCATGATGGATTCGTCATTGATCTCATGCCCGCCAAAGGTGAAGACGCTGGACGAAGTAAGCCCGCGCAGGTAGCCCAGCGTGGTGTCGTTCATAGTCCACACGGCATTGTCGCGGTACTGTTGCGCCAGTTTGTGATACAGTTCCGGGATCTCGGCTGCAGCGATGGTGTTCGTGTCGTCAAATGTGAGAGCGGCGGTTCCACCAACGGTCACACCTTGCGGATAGGTTGTGCCTGCCCCGATCAACGCGTTGCGGTTTTCGGTCATCGCCATCCAGCGCCCAAACGAGTTTGTCAAGAACTGGTTGAGGTTCGCGCCGCTGTCTTCCAGAAGGTTCTCTGATACCTTCACCAACTTGGTGAAGTCAAAGACGGTAGCGGTAGCCTGTCCAACAGTCGGCTCGTTCTCGTTCACGGCTGCCATGTCGTGCGTGGACTGAGCGAAGTAAGCCATGCTGGTAGCCTCAATCGGGATGTTCAAAACATCGCGGCTGGTCTGCAGGATCATTGCGCCAGCGCGGCGCGGGATTGAGAGTTCGTTACGTTTTTCAACGATTCCGGCGTAGAAGTCATCAGGCACTAAGTACCCACCAACTCCGGCCGTATCCTCACCCATTGCGGCTTTCAAACCCTTGACGCGTTCTCCGGTGCGCAGGTAGTGAGCAAACGCGCGGTTCGGGTCAGGGTCGCCCAGGTTTTCAGCATGCACGACTGCCGCGGCTTTCACTGTAACCGGTGCTTCGTTCCACATAGTTTTGAGAGATTTGATCTCTTCCATCAGCTCTGAATAATCAGGCTGTTTTACTTCTTTGATTTCGTCTTCCATTTCGTTCTCCTTATTAGTTGTCTCGGTTTTAGGTTCGTCCACCTCGTCAACTGATTCAGGCTGCGTTTCCGCCTTTGCTGAATCCTCTGTGAGAGATTTCACGCCCTCGATAACGGCGTATTCGTTCGCCGGTTTTCGCCATTCGTTTGTGTCAAATACAGCCAGTTCCCCCAACGGCCATACGTTTATCAGTCCGTCCTCGCCCGTGCGTACCAGGTGAGAGATTGCGCCGCTGGATGCCTTCGCTCCTTGCGGGTTGTCCAGTATCCGCTTTGCCAGCGGTTCATCCGCGTCAAGCCGCGCCTCGAACCAATGCCCGCGCTCGTCCTGATGTGTGTACTTTGCCCGCCCGATAACAACAGGCCTATCCTGCCAGTCATGCGGGTCATCGGGTCCGTACCCGTGATAATAGGTAACAGGGATTGTGTCGCCAGCCTTCAGCCAGGTATCAGTACCCGTGTGAAAAGCCTCCCCGTCGGTATCACGCCCGGAAACAGGCCCGCCGTAAGGCACACCCAGGATGTGCAGCGGTTCGGCTGTGTATTCATCGAACGTCTTCAATGCCTTCACTTCCCCGGTTGTCGTGCGTGTCACTTCCCCTACATTCAGCGCCTTGATTTTCAGTGTGTCAGTCATGCCTGCTCCTTGCCCTTGTAAATCCTGCGAATATCTGCGGTGGTGGGCTTCACCGGAATAAATTTCTCTATCGCGTCCAGCGCCATAAGCAGCGCCTGCCGTATCGCCAGCCAAAACTCTTTACTTTCCATTCAGCGCCATTTTCAAAAAGCCGCGCATTATCTCTGTAATCCTCGACTGGTTCATCTGGAGTATTCCCTGTATCGTTTTCCAGCCGTGCCATGCGTGCACATGAGTTTGAAATTCCCTATCCATAACATAACGGTTGTAAGGTACTGCGTCCGTGCTTGACCCTATTTGCACCGCGTCGTTATCCTTGCTTACTTCAAACGTCCAACTATTGCGCAGCTTCATGGTGCGCTGGTAGGTTGATTCAGCCGGAGCGGGCTGGTATGCCTTCGCTTTGCTCGATAGCTCTACACCGATGGTATTCATCGCGCCCTGTAAATACCGTGCGTCTCGTATCGGGTCTATCTTTGCCAGTAAGTCCTCTACGCCCTGGATGGTGACGCTGTAATCACTCATTGAACTTCGCCTTCCATTCAACCTCGCAGCGGCAGTTTATGTGAGCAGGCGGGTATTCCCCGTCTGTTATCGGCTTGCCTTGTTTCGGACCGCATATGTCGCAAACCCTGTCATCGTTGGCGGTCATCCATATCCCTTCAAAACTCATACTTGGAAACTCCGACTCCAGCCAGTTCACCATCGCCATTTCGGATTGTGTCGCTGCCAGTGTCGTTTCCGTTATAGCTATGGTCATCGCGCGTTGTTCCCCGAATAACGGTGCCAACCTGTCAGCCAGGTCATCCAGCGTCCATGAATCGGTGTAATATCTGCTTATGTAATCCGCAAGCGTCCTGCGGGTAGTGTCCTCTAATTGACCCATGAGATAGCCCGCGTGTTGGCTCGCCCATTCAACGGCGCGGCGGTTCAATAACGCCCAATCCACTGCCACGCGCGTTTTCTCTAAGAACTGCACCGCCTGCGCGATGTAAATACTCTCGAATACAGCCGTGACCGCCTTGCGTATCGCCTTGCCACCGTTGTTCCAGTAGGATTCAGGAACGTTGCCCATGCTCGGAGGGTCGCCAAGTAACCGTATGAGTTCCTTGCGCTGTTCCGTGAAGGCTGAGCCTAACCGCTTCTGTAGCAGCTGCTCGAATTTGTCACGGTCATTGACCGCGCCTTTTACCTTTTCGAGTACCGCTTTCAGGTTGTCAGTCGCTGTCATTCAGTAACCTTCGCCACCTGTTCGATTGCCAGTAATTCGTTCGCCCGCTTCAACTCCATCAGCAGATCCCGTGTGTAATCAGGCGTATCGTTGCCCTCAAATATCGCTCTCACTTCATCGGCATCGCGGCACAACTTCAGCCCGGCGCGTATCTCATCCATCATTGACGCGGGGATATGCTCACTCTCAAATGTGCAATCGATTGACTTACCGTCTTTCACCCGCTTCAGCGCCTTGCGCATGTACTTTTCCATATCCTCTTGGAACGGTGTGCGCTCTGGTTCGACCTGCTGTACAATTTCAGGTTCCTTGTCCGGCTCTGGTTCGGGGTCTAACATTTCAGGCGTGATACCTTCCGGCAGGTCCAGCCCCATCATTTGCGCGGCGATGCTCGGTTTCATTCCGGCGCTTATATAGGTCGAATATGCCCCGGCGCGCTGTTCTTCGTCTTCCTGGTACAAACTCATTTCATCAAACGCAAACTCTAATTCAAGTTTCATCGGTTTGAGTAACTGATTATTGAAGGCGTCAGCTATCATCATTGCGCGCGGTTTGACGGTCTGCTCCCAATACTGCATATTGTGTGATTCACTCGAAGCGAAATTATCATCACCCTTTAGTGTATTGACTGGCAGTCCGAAGGCGTGACTGATATTCTGGACCGCCTGTTCGTAGAGTTGCGGCATCGCCATCTTGTCAATGTCCTGGCTTACCACGTTGGTATTCAGTTTCGTCCTGGTTACAAGTGTCCTGAAGGCGTTCCCAACTCCAGACGCAAGGCGCGTGAAATAACTTTGTATCCGCCCCTTTTCGTCGTCGTCAATAATCCCGTCCGCGTTGATCAGGATTATAGGCATTGCACCATGCTCAAAGAAGTAACTGGCAAACCGCGTCTGAAAGCGCAACAGCGCCGCGTCTTCCATCGCCGCGTCAATGGCTGATACCCCGCTTGTGAGGTCATCGGCGTATGAGAATTCCTTGATATAAACAACCTGTTCCGCCGTCCAAACCTGCGAACCTTGTTTGAAGGTGAGCGCGTTGTTTACATAGTTTATCTCTACCGTGAACGGGTTGACCCATTGCAGGTCAAGCGTCCTCACACGGTTGCTCAATTTTATGATGATTGCCTTGCCCGCCCCAAGTAATGCTGCCTCTGTCTTCCATATCAGGTCATTCAGCGGCGTGACAAATGGCCAGTTCACTATATCCCCAGCTTTGTTGCGCGTGTACACCGGTACTGAGGTGAGGGAATCGCAGCGTAGTTTTACCGCCCTGTATATCAGCGGAACATGCTCATAAGCCTGTTGCGCGTTCTCTACATGGTCACCGCCTGCCCCACCGTCAATTAGTTTTTGCTGCCAGGCGGGAATATGTACCGTCCCTTTTATCGCCTTGTTCATCGTTGTAAGTCGCATGTCACGCTCCGAATATAATTACAGGCTGCGCGGCCTGCACCGCGTGCCAGGCAAACGCCAGGGACATGACACAATCATCGTGCTGCCCGTCCGGCGCTGAATAAGTAATGTTTCCGCTGGTTGTCTTCCTGCTCTCAAATGACAATAATTCCCCTATCAATACCGGGTCATTGACTATCTTTACCCGGTCATGTTCGAACGCGCTCTGCAGGTCTGTAATAATTGCATGTTTCGTCACGTTGGTCGTGGTGAATGGCACTATCACCATCCCGCGTCCTGCCAGGTGATCAATCACCCCTTGCCCGATACTGTTCGCTTCTATCACCGCCCCGGTTGCGTGCCAACGCTGGTAAGCGCCAGCGATGCGGTCTTCCAATACCGGGTAATCCACCCGGTTGAAGCGGTCAATGTGAACCGCCTCTCTTGTGTTCGCGTCCATTATCGTGACAACCGTGTAATCCACCGCTGAAGCCACATCCACGCCCATCACGTATTGATGCCCTGCTATCGGCGCGTCAAGGTCATCCAGTACCGCCGCCTCATGGACCCGCCGGAAGACCATGCCATCGCTGGATATGAACTCCGCCATAATCTCTTGACGGTATGTCAATTCAGGTAATGTCGCCTTCGCCTCTTCCAACTCTTCACGCGGGATATAAGGATTCTCCCATGATGGTATTTTCCATGAACGCCATTGTTTATTTAGCGGGTCAATTCCCCGCGCATATAGTTGCTGAAAATAATCAAATCCCCTGGGTGTGCTGCATATCATCGCACCCCCGGTCAAGTCCATAAGCGTTATGCGGATCACGTTTTCCCAGGAGTATTGGAGGTGGGGAACCTTCGCCGCCTCATTGATGATCACGCGCTGATAATGCTTACCTCTTGACGCGTCCCTGTCTTCCAGGCTCCACATCGTAACCGCGCCCCCGGTTGCAATAGATAGGCGCTTTTCCTGTTCGCTCTTGTCGGTGGTTATTGGTGCTAATATATTCACCAGCCAATCCCAATTTTCAACCAGCACTTTGTAGGTAGGTTCGTACCATCCGACTGGATAGCCAGATAGCATGCCCTCAACGGCATAATTGCGCTGCAGCACATCCTTGCCCCACCTGCGCCCGTTACACAGCACATTGAACCGCGCCAGGTTATCATGGACGCTCTGTTGGCTCTGGTGATATGCCGGGAGATCCAGCATCACTTGTGACATACCTTACCACCACCTCTAATTTCTCGCCGTCCTTGCCTGATAACTCTACCGGGTTCGGCACCTTGCCCCAACCGTTCTCCACGAAGTCGCGCTGATGTTTCGGGTCTTTAGTCCATGACCTGCCGATCATCTCAATCACCGTCGCCACATGCCCGTCAATGATGATAGGTTGCCCGTCCTTGTCGCACGCCACCTCATTGCCTATGGATTGGAATAACTCCCGCAGTTTCGGCAGGGACTTCGGGCGTCCCTTGCGGTTTATGCGCGGGTCAC
>Ga0209373_10001924_pt1 | contig 22445 bp, 17 predicted proteins | sample Higcelweek5metaG_FD_187173 | JGI IMG/M metagenome (GOLD analysis project Ga0209373, IMG submission 187173) | Freshwater pond sediment microbial communities from the University of Edinburgh, under environmental carbon perturbations - High... | ecosystem: Environmental > Aquatic > Freshwater >... | reverse complement strand
CCAAGCCTGCCACCATCCTCATCAAGCTGTTGAGCACCGCCGGGACGGGCTTCTTCTATGTGGCCAAGAAGAACCCGCGTAAGACCACCGAGAAGCTCGAATTCCGCAAGTACGACCCGGTCGTGCGCAAGCACGTTCAGTTCAAGGAAGCCAAGATTAAGTAATTGGCTTCGGCCACAGGGTCGAACGATGCGAAGGCGCTGGCAACAGCGCCTTTTCGCTTTTGTTGGGCTGCCGCCCAAACCCGCCCGGGGCGAGGCCCCGGACCCCCTTTTAATCTTCTTGTTCCAGGGATGTGACGTAGCGCAGGCCGTCGAGTGCGGTGGAAAACCAATCTTCGCGGGTTTCATCCTCGGCACAGACCAGATAGGCCGGGCGACGGAATTCCGGCACCCCGCTGACCGCAAACAGCCGGCCGGCGGAGAGGTGGGGGCGAGCGACCCGCATCGGGAAATAGCCGGTGCCGCCGTGGGACAGGATATGTTGCAGGCCCATCGCGCCCAGGCCGACGGAGACAGCCGGGGTTTTGAGATTGGGGAAGGCTTGGCTGTGGGCGGCACGGAAGTCCGGCCCCCAATCGACCAGGACGTAATCATCGTCCCATTCCTCGGCCGTCCGGCGCCGGGTTGAGACCAGCACCAGCCGTTCATCGACCAGCTTTTCGATATGCAGGCCGGGGCGACTGGTCGGGGAATACATCACGCAGACGTCGAGCAGGCCTTCAATCAGCTTGCGCATCAGCCCGTCTGACAGGCCGACTTCGACCCGCAGGGCGACGTCGGGCATCGCCGTCCGCATCCAGGGAATCCATTGCACCAGCAGGCGATCCCACAGCGACACTTCGCCCCCCACCGTCAGCACGGTACGGAAGCCTGGAGGCAGGGCCAGTTCCTGACGCGCCTGTTCCCAGGTCCGCACCATCATCGTGGCATAGCGGCGGAACTGCATGCCGGCGGCAGTCAGTTGGGTACCGGATTTCGAGCGCACGAATAAGGGGCGGCCCAGCTCGTCTTCCAGGGCTTTAATCCGCATGCTGACCGTCGATTGGGTGACGGAAAGGCGCTCGGCAGCCTTGTTGAAATTGCCGGTGTCGACGATTTCAAGAAAGGTGCGGGCAAGATCAATGTTCATGGAGGGGGGAATCCAACGTCGGCGGGGACTACCGCGATGCAAAACGCCGGACTCTTACCCCAAGCGCGGGTCGGCTTCAACCACGCCGCCAAAACAGATCAATTTTTTTGATCTATATCTCCCAACCCGGATCAACCCCGGTTCCGGGCGGGGGGAATCCCCCCGGCCCGGGCTGACATCAGGCGCTCGCGCGCGCTTTAACCTCGCCACGCGACCGCGCGGCATAATCCTTCAGCTGCCGTTCCAGCGAATCGAACGCCTCCCGCAGAGCAACATAGATGTCTTCATTGACATGGGCATCTTTGGGATCGCGTTTCACGACCAGTTCCGTGCCGGGAACGGCAAGACTGACGCGAATATGGAAAGGCTCCCCCTTGTGATGGCAGTTCGATTTATTACGGTGGTGCGCCTCGATCACAACCCGGCATGAGGTGATCCGGTCAAACAGACCCTGGATCTTGTCGACCCGTTCACGAATACGAGTCTCGACAGCCTCGGAATGATCAATGCCGTGAAAAGTGATCTGGAGGGGAATCTGCATTAACGTCTCCCTTGTAACGGTCATAAGCCCGTTCCGCCGCGATCCTGTCGCGGCGTCCCCCGGGGAACTGAGACCTCCCGACGGCCAGCGTCAGAACGCCCCCCCCACCGAGAGAAACCATTGTTTCGGAGAATCGACACACTTGCAACACCCGGCCTTGCGTCGCATATCAGGGCGCCTTGCTTTTTCACCCCTGTAGATGGAGACGTTTTCCCATGGCCGAAGAAAAGCGGCAATTCCAGGCGGAGGTCGGCAAGCTGCTCGACATCGTCGTTCACTCGCTCTACTCCAACAAAGAGATCTTCCTGCGCGAACTGATCTCCAACGCCTCGGATTCCTGCGACCGGCTGCGTTATGCCGCCCTGACCCATCCCGAATTGGTGGAAGAAGGGTCGGAGTTCCGCATCCGCCTGCTTCCCGACAGTGCGGCGGGGACTTTGACCATCGCCGATAATGGTTTCGGGATGGATCACGACGAACTGATCAACAATCTTGGTACCATTGCCAAATCGGGCACCGCCGAATTCCTCGGCCGACTGACCGGCGACGCCCGCAAGGACGTCAGCCTGATCGGCCAGTTCGGCGTCGGCTTCTATTCGGCCTTCATGGTCGCCGATCGGGTCAGCGTCACCACCCGTAAAGCCGGCGAAAGCGCGGCCTGGCGCTGGGAGTCCGACGGCAAGGGCGAATTCACCGTCACCCCGGTTGAGACCGCTGACCGAGGCGCGGCAATCACCCTGCATTTGCGCGAGGATTCCCGCGAGTTCCTCGAAACCTTCCGCCTGCAATCGGTGGTCAAGCGTTACTCCGACCATATCGCCATTCCGGTCCTGTTGAAAGACGGCGACAAGGAAGAGAGCATCACCTCGGCCAGCGCCTTGTGGACCCGCTCCAAGTCGGAGATCACCGAGGAGCAGTACAAGGAATTCTACCACCACGTCGCCCATGCCTTCGACGAGCCGTGGGCGGTGCTGCATAACAAGGCGGAAGGAGCGATCGAATATACCAATCTGCTGTTCATCCCGAAGAGCAAGCCGCTCGATCTGTTCAACCCCGACCGCAAGCAGCACGTCAAACTCTATGTCCGGCGCATCTTCATCACCGATGATTGCGCGGAACTGCTGCCGCCTTATCTGCGCTTTGTCCGGGGGATTGTTGACAGCCAGGATCTGCCGCTGAATGTCAGCCGCGAAATGCTCCAGCACAATCCGCTGCTGGCCAAGATCCGCAGTGGTCTGGTCAAGCGGGTCCTGGGCGAGCTGAAAAAGCGGGCCGGAGCCGAGGATGGCGATTACGCCACCTTCTGGGACGCCTTCGGCGCGGTGCTGAAGGAAGGCCTCTATGAGGATTTCGAACGGCGCGACGATATCCTCGAATTGTGCCGCTTCCGCTCCACCGCGAGCGAGGGCTGGGTGTCGCTGGCGGATTATCTCGGCCGGCTGAAAGAGGGCCAGGAGGCGATCTACACCATCACCGGTGACGATATCGCCGCCTTGCGCAAGAGCCCGCAGTTGGAAGGCTTCGCCGCCAAGGGCGTCGAGGTGCTGCTGCTGACCGACCCGATTGACGAATTTTGGGTCTCGGCGGTTGGCACCTATCAGGAGAAGCCGTTCCGTTCAGTCTCGGCGGCTGGCTCTGATCTGTCGAAGGTCCAGGCCGCCGAGGGGGAAGAACAGGCCAAAGCCGAAGAGGCTCCGGCCGATGAGGTCAGCGCCCTGATTGCGGCGGTCAAGCTGGCGTTGGGCGACAAGGTCAAGGACGTCCGGGCCTCGGAACGCCTGACCGAATCCCCGGTCTGCCTCGTCGCCGATGAGGGGGAGATGAGCCTGCATCTGGAGAAGCTGCTGCGGGCGCATCGTCAGGTCGAAGCGGAACGGCCGCGGATTCTGGAACTCAACCCGCGTCATATCCTGATCAAGGGCCTGGCCCACCGGGTCAAGGACCACGGCACCAGCGATGCGATTGAGGATCTGGCGGCGCTGTTGTTCGATCAGGCTCGCATTCTCGAAGGCGAGCCGCCGGCCGATCCGGCCGCCTTTGCCCGCCGCCTGACCGCCGTGATGGCCCAGACCGTCGGCTGAGAGTTTAGCGGGGCTGCCGCCCCGCACCCCGCTTGGGGGCAGGCCCCCAAACCCCCTTTTTTTTCGAAAAGAAAGGGGGTCCGGGGCCTCGCCCCGGGCGGGTTCGGGCGGCAGACCGACCTCTCACACGTAAGGCGCCGGATCGCTCAGACCGGCATCGGCGAAGCCCTTCAGCCGCAAACGGCAGGAATCGCACTGACCACAGGCGCGACCATCAGGGGCCGGGTCGTAACAGGTCGAGGTGATCGCGTAATCAACCCCAAGCGCCAGCCCCCGGCGGATGATCTCCGCCTTGGTCAGATCGATCAGCGGTGTATGCAAGGTCAGCCGCCGCCCCTCGATCGCCGCCTTGGTGGCGAGATTGGCCATCGCCTCGAAAGCGTGGATGTAATCCGGCCGGCAATCGGGATAGCCGGAATAATCGACCGCATTGACCCCGAGAAAAATATCATCCGCCCCGATCACCTCGGCAAACGCCAGAGCAAACGACAGCATGATGGTATTGCGAGCCGGGACATAGGTCACCGGAATGCCATCCCCGGCCATTTCCGCCTCATCGCGCCCCTTGGGCACGGCAATATCTGCCGTCAGGGCCGAGCCCCCGAACAGACGGAGATCGATATCGGCCACGCGGTGATCACTCACCTCCTGGGCGGCGGCAACCCGGCTGGCGGCGGCAATCTCGACCGCGTGACGCTGGCCATAACGGAAGGTCAGCGCCGCCGGCCGGAAGCCTTCAGCGCGGGCGATCGCCAGCACCGTCGAGGAATCCAGCCCCCCCGACAGCAGGACGACAGCAGGACGCACAACCGGACTCACAGCGAAAAATGACTGGCGAGGAAGGAATCAATCTCCGCCCCACTCCAGCCCTTCTCACTCAGACTGCGACGCACCCCGGCGATATCGACATTCGGCCAAGTGTGGCAGCTCTCGATCGTCTGGCGGCCGGCATCGACAATGCGGAAATCATAGGGCCGGCGTTCGCTCTGGAACACGTCGTAATACAGCACCTGATCGACCTGATTATCCGGCAGGAAGGTCAGGATGCGCGGCTTGATCTCGTACAGCCGTTCCGGATGCTCGATCAGTTCGGCCCCGGCAATGATCAGTTCGTCACCTTTCTGACAAGTCCGGGCCGCCGCACCATTAAGAATGCAGCAGCGCGAGCCGGGCTCGCCGAAGATGACATAGGTCGAGATTCGGGCCGCCGAGTTCTTATTCCAGATCTCGACGAATTCCATCGGATACAGGCCGGCCAGTTCACACTGCTCGGGATCGAGGGTGATCGAGCCGTGGTAGTTAAGATCGGCACTGGTGACGCGAATGCCATGCAGCTTCGCGCGGATGACCTTCATCATGGCACACCGGAACGAGGGAAAACGACGGGGCCAGACCTAAGCCTTCCGGCCGCCCTTCCGCAACACCTTAATGCAAGCCGGGGGCGGATTGATTCGCCGCTTGACGCCCGCGCCGCCCGTGTCGTTTGCTAGCCTCGTTCATCTCTAGCGGGAGCCTGCTTCATGTCCGCCCCAGCCGTGCCAAGCGCCGAGCCGGTCACCGGGACGCGCCAATTGGTCGAGGCCCTCGAAGCCGGCTGTAAGCCGGCTTCGGCCTGGCGCATCGGCACCGAACACGAGAAGTTCGGCTTTACCACCGATGATTTGCGTCCCTTGCCTTACGAAGGTCCGCGCGGAATCCGCGCTATGCTTGAAGGATTGAGTCATCTCGGCTGGCAACCCGTCGAGGAAGACGGAAATGTCATCGCCCTGCGCGACAATCAGGGCGCCTCGGTAACCCTGGAACCGGGGGGTCAGCTCGAATTGTCTGGCGGCTTGATGGAAACCCTCCATCAGACCGCCGCCGAGGTGACTCATCACCTCGATCAGGTCAAAACCGTGGCCGAGCCACTCGGAATTGCCTTCCTCGGCGTCGGCTTCCAGCCGAAATGGTCGCGTGACGCAATCCCGATGATGCCCAAGGGCCGCTACGACATCATGCGACGCTACATGCCCCAGGTCGGCAGCAAGGGGCTCGACATGATGTTCCGCACCTGCACCGTCCAGGTGAATCTCGATTTCGCCTCCGAGGCGGACATGGTGCATAAATTGCGGGTCTCGCTGGCCTTGCAGCCGATCGCCACCGCTCTGTTCGCCAGTTCCCCCTTCATCGAGGGGCAACCCTGCGGCCTGCTGTCGGCCCGGGCCGATGTCTGGACCGACACCGACCCGGCCCGCACCGGCGGCCTCCCCTTCGCGTTCGAGCCGGGGATGGGATTCGAGCGTTACGTTGATTGGATGCTCGATGTGCCGATGTATTTCGTCTATCGCGATGGGCGCTACATCGATGCCGCCGGACAGAGTTTCCGGGACTTCATGAACGGCCAGCTGCCGGCCCTGCCGGGAGAGCGGCCGACTCTGGGCGATTGGGAAGACCATCTGACCACCGCCTTCCCCGATGTCCGCCTGAAGAAGTTCCTGGAAATGCGCGGTGCCGATGGTGGTCCCTGGCGGCGTCTGGTCGCCTTACCGGCCCTGTGGACCGGTCTGCTCTATGATCAGGTGGCCCTGGACGGGGCCTGGGAACTGGTCAAGGACTGGACCCCCGAACAGCGCGAGACCCTGCGCGGTGAGGTGGCCCGCCTCGGCCTTGATACGCCGATTGCCGGCCGTACCGCACGCGACGTGGCAATCGATATGATTGAACTCGCCGCCGAGGGCTTGCGACGGCGTGACCGGACCAACGAATCCGGCCGCGACGAAAGCATCTTCCTCAGCCCGCTGGAAGCGATCACCCGCCATGGCGTGACGGCGGCCGAGGAGATGCTCGAAGGCTTTGCCAACCGTTGGGGCGGCCTGATCGACCCGCTTTTTTCCGAATACGCCTACTGAATAGGACCCTTCCATGATTGTTTCCTGCGGCTCGCTGACCGAAGTGCGTGCCAATATCGACCGTCTCGACCGGATTATCGTGCCATTGCTGGCTGAACGGGCGGGGTACGTCAGTCAGGCCGGCCATCTCAAGCCAACCCGCGCCGCCGTGGTCGATCACGACCGGATCGAGGATATCATTGTCAAAGTGCGGGCTCTGGCCAGCGAACAGGGCACCGATCCCGATCTGATCGAACGGATTTACCGGGCGATGATCGATTCCTATATCGCCTTTGAGGATGGCATCTGGGCCACCTCCCACACCGCCACCCCCTGACCGACGATGCGACTCGACGAGATCGTGCCCTGGGGGCGAACCCTCAATGAATATCGGGCGATGTTTGCTTTGTCAGAGCAGGATCTCGCCGGCGCCCTCCTCGGCTGCGGCGACGGTCCGGCCAGTGCCAACGCCGAACTGACCCGCCAGGGCGGACGGATGATCTCGATTGATCCGCTGTATCAGTTCACCCCGGAGCAGATCCGCGCCCGGATCGACGCCACCGCCGCAACCGTCCTGGCGCAAACTGAACAGGGCCGAGAGCATTATTGCTGGGACACGATCCCCGACAGTGCTGCTCTCGGCCGGCTCCGCCTGGGGGCAATGGCGCTCTTTCTCGATGATTATCCGGCGGGACAGGCCGCAGGGCGCTATCGAGTTGCCGCTTTACCCGATTTGCCGTTTCGCGAGAACGCCTTCGACCTCGCCCTCTGCTCCCATCTGCTGTTTTTATATTCGGAGCTGCTGTCATTCGCGACTCATCTCGCCGCCGTGCGAGCGATGCTGCGGGTGGCGCCCGAAGCGCGGATTTTCCCTTTGCTCGACCTCAGCAACCAGAGGTCGCCCCACCTCGCCCCGCTGTGCGCCACTCTGGACGCGGAGGGGTATCAGGTCGAGATCGTGCCGGTAGAGTATGAGTTTCAAAGGGGAGCGAATCAGATGCTGCGTCTGTCACGCCCGCCCGCCCCCATCATAAACGGTTCCGTTCCTGCCAAGCCGTAACGCTCTTCTCCGCGATCGAGACCATCAACGGAATGCTGGCCAGAGGCCGGGAGTCCAGAATTTCCCGGGCCACCAAAGCCAAGCCGAGCCATTCGCCTTCGGTCGATTCGTCATGCTGCAATGTTACGGCCATCCAGGCCAATAATTCAGCCCAATAACGGCGACGATCCGATATATAGTTTTCCAACACCAGTGTCACCCGGCGTTTACGGGACAGCTTTTTAGTGCCCAACAAAACGTCGATCGCGCCATTATCCTCGAACCACGATTGGAGGGATTCGTAATCAGCCTCCCATAGGCCACACGTCTCAATGGTGCGGTTGATGACGTCTTTTGTCTGGCCCACGGCGGGAACCTCGGCCAACAAACCCTCGATCAGTTCCTCCACCGGGACCAGTTCCGGGGGAAGAGCCCCCAGCCCGGCCCGCTCAACGACGTCAACCAAACCAAAGGGGGGCAGATGGCCGGACTCCCGTCCCACCGCCAAAGCGTTCCCCAGGGTCAGTTTCACATGGTCGATGGCGCTGTCGTAGCTGTCGGTCTGGCTGTCCACCTGATACAGGAAGGTCTTGGTATCGGCTTTGGACAGACCCGGGTTGACCCAGGCGTCCCGGACCCCGATCCCGTTTTTCAGCAAGAGGGCGGCGACCGCTTGCTTGCGCCCATCCTTGACGACCAGGAACAGACTTTGGGCCCCGGAGCCATCGATCCCGGTTGCGACCACCTCGCGCACTTCGGCAACCGGCATCGGCGCACACTCGATTCCCTTTTTCCGACAGGCCCGGATCACCGCATCGACGGCAGAACGGTCGGCTTCGGGCAACCAGTTACGGATCGCGATCATCCGCCGCAGCATGGTGGGACTGACCGTGCCCGTGGTGGCAGCTTGGAGTAACAAGGTCGCCGTGTTCTTCCGGGTTTCCGGCCCGGAATCCAGCAGCCACCCCACCGCCGCCTCGTGCAGCAGCGGATCGGGCGCGGCCAGCAGAGCGGCGGCGATTAAAGCCCGGTCGCTATCGGGAAAGGTCGCGATCTGTTCGGTCATTGCCGCCTGGAACGCGAAAACATCGCCGCCGTGCGCCTTGATCATTTCGGTCAAGGCAAGGATAAATTCCTCCGGATCGGCAACATCAGGCAGGTCATCCTGCTGAAACGCGCGCTCGATGCGGTCGCGCATCTCTCCCAGATCGAGCTTGGCCACGGCGAATTGGTGCAAAGTCAACAGGGCCGCCGGAAGGGGCAACTTACCGGCCTCGACCAAAGCGCAGACTTTTGCACGCGCGGATTCCACCGCCGCCTGGGCCTCGGGGTAATTGCGCTCCAGCCCGTATCGCAGAGTCTCCAGGGCTTGCCCTAGCATAAACACCAGGGCGTCAAGCAAGGCCCTGTTCGGCTTTTTCTTGCTGGCTTCCCGGGCCAGCAAGTCGAGAACTTCGAGAACACTCTCGGGATGAGCGGCCAGCGCCTCACCGATTTGCCTCATGCCATCACTCACCGCCCCGTCAGCCATATCGGTGGCGATTAGTTTTGCAATCTGAATCAAGGGAGAGCGCGCAACCATCACACGAGGTCTTTCCCAAATGCCGATAAGATCGAGTCTATGCTAACCGACCCGATCAAAGACGGCGATGATCTTTCGTCCGGCGGGGCTGCCGCCCCACACCCCGCTTGGGGCGAGCCCCAAACCCCCTTCTTTTCAAAAATAAAGGGGGTCCGGGGCCTCGCCCCGGCCGGGTTCGGGCGGGAGCCCGAAAGGTCAGACCCGCACTTCCATCTGGATCGGTCCGTCCTCGCGGCCGTGAATGAACTGATCCACATAAGGATTGCCGGAGGATTCGACGGTACTGGCCGGGCCAACCCAAATCAGCCGTCCCTTGTAGAGCATAGCAATCCGATCGGCAATCTTGCGGGCGCTGGCCATATCGTGGGTAATCGACAAAGCCGTGGCGCCAACCTCTTTGACGCATTTGACGATCAGACTGTTGATCACATCGGCCATGATCGGATCGAGACCGGTGGTCGGCTCGTCAAAGAAAATAATGTCGGGATTGGTCGCAATGGCCCGGGCCAGCGCCACCCGCTTCTGCATCCCGCCGGACAATTCGGCCGGATACAGCGCCCCCACCGAAACCGCCAACCCGACCTGGGCCAGTTTCTCAAAGGCAATGTCACGGGCCTGCTTGCGGGGCATCCGGCGTCCCTGGATCAGGCCGAAGGCGACATTCTCCCACACCCGCAGCGAATCAAACAAGGCACCGCCCTGGAACAGCATCCCGAACTTGCGCATCATCTGATCACGCGGCCGGGCCGATAGTCCGACCGTCTCCTCGCCATCAATCAAGATCGAACCGCGCTCGGGACGGATCAGGCCGAGGATACATTTCAGCATCACCGATTTGCCAGTGCCGGACCCGCCGATCACCACCACGGATTCGCCCTGCCCGATCGACAGATCAATCCCTTCCAGCACGCGCTTCGACCCGAAGGATTTATGCAGGTCGGTCAGGACGATCTTAGCGGGGGTATCGGTCACCGGAGAGGCCTCATTTGCCGAAGAACAAAGCGGTGATCAGATAATTGCACACCAGAATCATGATCGCCGACGAGACCACCGCGTTGGTCGTCGCCGCGCCGACTCCCTGTGCTCCGCCTTTCGAATAATAGCCATTATAGCAGCCAAGCAACGCAATCAGCACCCCGAACACCGCCGCCTTGGTCAGACCGGACACCACATCAAGCGGTTCGAGATAATCCCAGGTGCGAGTGATGTAGGTCGCCGAATTGAAGCCGAGCTTGTACACCCCGACCAGATAGCCGCCGAACACCCCGATAATATCCGCCACCAGCACCAGCAACGGCGCCATCAGCAGACCCGCCAGCAAACGCGGCGCCATCAGATATTTAAACGGGTTGGTCGAAAGAGTGGTCAGAGCGTCGATCTGTTCGGTCACCCGCATCGTGCCGATTTCGGCCGCCATCGACGCCCCGACCCGGCCAGCGATCATCAGCCCGGCCAGCACCGGGGCCAGTTCGCGGGTCATCGACAGCACCACCACCGTTGCCACCGCCCCTTCGGCCGAGAAGCGGGCAAAACCGGTGTAACTTTGCAGTGCCAGCACCATTCCGGTGAAAATCGCGGTCAGCCCGACCACCGGCAGCGAGAAATAGCCGATCTCGATCATCTGGCGCAGGATCAGCCGGGGATAAAAAGGCGGCCGCACCGCATGCGACAAAGCCAGCGCAGTGAAAGCGGAAAAACGGCCAATCTGGGCCAGGAAACTGAGGAAGACTCGCCCGAGTTGGGCGAACAGGCCGAGTCCAGCCCGGCCAATCGTTCCAAACAGCGCGGTCACGCTGCGGTCTCCCCAGCCCCGGTGATCCAGCGGCGATGATGGCGCCGTCCCAATGCGGTGAGAATCTCATAGCCGATGGTTCCGGCCTCGGCGGCGACGTCATCGACGCTTTGTTCCGGCCCGATCAGATCGACCAGGGCTCCGGGGCAGGCAACGGCCGGCGGCACCGCGCCAACGTCGAAACAGGCCAGATCCATTGACACCCGTCCGACCAGCGGCACCTTGACTCCCCCGAGTACGCCATGCCCCTGGTTGCCAAGCGACCGGAACCAGCCATCGGCATAGCCCAGCGCCACCGTGGCGATTCGGGACGGGCCGGCGACATGGTAGGAGGCACCATACCCAACGGTCCGGGGGCTGTCAACGTCACGGACCTGAAGGATTTTTCCTTGTAGACGAATGACTTGGGCCATCGGATTGGGGCGGCCGGGAGTCGGGTTGATCCCGTAGAGCGCCGCGCCCGGCCGCACCAGATCGAAATGATAGGTTCGGCCCAGAAAGCAGCCTCCCGAGGCCGCCAACGACAAAGGCATCGCCGGCAGACGACCGGCCAGATGGACAAAACGGGCCCGCTGTTCGGCATTCATCGGATGATCGCGCGAATCGGCACAGGCGAGATGAGACAAGGTCAGGATCGGCCGAACCCAGGCCAGCACTTCGGGCCGCGCGGCAAGCCGGTCGAGTTCGGCTTCGTCGAAACCGAGCCGGTTCATCCCGGTATCGATATGCAAGGCGGCGGCCGGCGCCCCGCTGCCGGCCTTGGTCGAGGTCGCCCAGCCGGTAATCTGCGACAGGCTGTTGAGAACCGGCACCAGACTATGGGCGACAAACTCGCCTTCGGTCCCAGGCAAGGGGCCATTGAGGACCAGGATCACCGGGGCGGGCAGCACCTGACGCAGGGCGATCCCTTCGTCGAGCGTGGCAACGATGAAGGTCTCGCATCCGGCGGCGGCCAAAGCCGGCGCCACTTGAGCCGCGCCCAGGCCATAGGCATCGGCTTTGACCACGGCCGCAACTTTGGCCGGAGCCACCCCCTGAGCGATCAGCCGCCAATTGGCGACGATGGCCGAAAGATCGACGGTCAGCAGACTGCCGGCATGGGACGGATCGGTCATGGCACCCCTCTCAAAAACCTGGCTCCTCGAAATGGCCGGGAGCGGCAAGATTGCCGAATTTGGTGAATTCACCCCGGAACGATAGCCGCACCGTCCCGACCGGGCCGTGGCGTTGTTTGGCGACGATCACCTCGGCCGTATTCCATACCTCCTCGCAGCGTTGCTGCCAGCGGGCATGGCGATCGTTGAATTTGTCCTCGGCCTCATCGGGGCGTCGTCCCGGTTCGGCTCTCTCCAGATAATATTGTTCGCGGAACACGAACATCACCACGTCAGCATCCTGTTCGATCGAACCGGATTCGCGCAGGTCGGACAATTGCGGCCGCTTATCTTCGCGCGCTTCGACCGCACGGGACAACTGGGACAAAGCGATCACCGGCACGGCCAGTTCCTTGGCCAGCGCCTTGAGGCCACGGGTAATCTCCGAGACTTCCTGAACCCGGTTCTCGCTGCCCCCGTTGCTGCTGCCGCGCAGCAATTGCAGATAATCGATCACGATCAGGCCGAGCCCGTGCTGGCGTTTGAGGCGGCGGGCCCGGGTCCGCACCGACGAAATACTGAGAGCTGGGGTATCGTCGATGAAGAGAGGCAGCTTGGTCAACGCCTGTGATGCCAGCACCAGCCGTTCGAACTCGTCGTTGGATAATTCGCCCTGACGAATCTTGTGGCTGGCGATCTCCGCTTGTTCGGCCAGAATGCGGGTTGCGAGCTGCTCGGCCGACATTTCCAGGGAAAAGAAGGCGGTCATGGCGCCATCAACGGCTTTCTTGCGACCGAGGGAATCGCGCTCCTCGCGATAGGCCCGGGCGGCGTTGAAGGCGATGTTGGTCGCCAGCGCGGTCTTGCCCATCGAAGGGCGTCCGGCCAGGATCAGCAGGTCGGAATCGTGCAGACCCCCCAGTTTGGCGTCAAGATCACTCAGTCCGGTTGGGACCCCGGATAATTTCCCCTGGCGTTTGTGTGCGGCCTCGGCATCGGCGATCGCTTGGTTGATAACGACATTGAAGCTCTGAAATCCGCCCTCGGCCTGACCGGTGGTGGCCAGTTCATACAAGCGAGATTCGGCTTCGCGCACTTGTTCGAGCGCATCCTGCTCCAGGTTGGGGACGTAGGCGTTGTTGACGATATCCCCGCCCAGATCGATCAATTCGCGGCGCATATGGGCATCGAAGATCAGTCGGCCATATTCCTCGGCATTGATCACCGAGACGACGGAGTTCGACAAAGCGGCGAGATATTCCATCCCGCCCAGTTCGGCCAGGGCGTTATCGCTTTCAAAATAGGCTTTGAGGGTGATCGGATTGGCCATCTGGCCCCGATCGATCAGCTTGCCGCAGGCCTCATAGACCCGGCGATGGACCGGATCGGAGAAATGTTCGGGGCGCAGGAACTCGGAGACTCTTTCGTAAGAGCGGTTCGACAGCATGATTGCGCCAAGCAACTGCTGTTCCGCCTCGTGATTATGCGGCATGACCCGGGCGAGCGTCGGCTCGGCCGGGACGGTCGGGAACGGGGGGGAATCGGGGGGCATGGCCGGCGGACTTTAGACGGGTTTTTTCCCGCTGTCATCGGAAGAGCGGGCTCCCGCCCGCCCCCGGCTGGGGCGAGGCCCCAGACCCCCTTTGTTTTTGAAAAGAAAGGGGGTTTGGGGGGAACCCCCAAGCGGGTTCGGGCGGCAGCCCGATAACATCAATAGACCATCGTACTCATGGTGATGTCCTGCCACACTTGCTTGACCGTCAAAGAGGTCTCAACCGCCCGCTCCTTGTAATAAGTATGCAGCAGATGGTGGGCCTGATCGGAATAGGGACTGCCAAGGCAATCGCGGTAGAGGGCCTGGACCTGCGGATTATTGTGCGACTGGCGAATCGCCGTCGCCCGGTCAATCGCAAACAGAGTCTCGCGCCGTTTGAGGGCGTGCGGCAAATACGCCTTCTTCGAACGCAGCGTTCCCCCGCCATCGACGCAGCCGCCGGGGCAGGCCATGATTTCGATGAAATCAAAATCAGCCGTGCCGGCCAGGATCGCTTCACACATCGCCCGGGTCGGGCGCAGGCCATGACACATCGCCACTTTGACCGTCCCCACCGTGCCGCCAACCTCAATGGTCGCGGTGCGGGCGCCGTCAAAGCCGCGCAACTGGGTCAGTTCGATCTGCGGCAATTCCCGACCATGAACGAGGTGGTACATCGTCCGGACCGCCGCCTCCATCACCCCGCCGGTGGTGCCGAAAATCGCCCCGGCCCCGGAATAGGCACTCATATAGGGATTATCGAAGGTCGAGGGCGCCTGCTGGCGTAAATCGATCCCCTGGCGCCGCAGCAGGCGGGCAAATTCGCGGGTGGTCAGCACCACATCGATTTCGGCCGTCCCGTTCTGACTTAACTGTGGCCGGCTGCACTCATCCTTCTTGGCGGTACAGGGCATGATCGAAATCACCCGGACCCGCGCCGGATCGAGTCCCATCCGCTCCGGCAGATAGGTCTTGGCAATCGCTCCCAGGCATTGCTGCGGCGATTTGGTCGAAGACAGCAGCGGCAGCAGATCGGGATAATGGCGTTCGGCGAAATTGATCCAGGCCGGACAGCAGGAGGTGAAGGTCGGCCGCCTCTGCTCGCCGAGACGGCGCAATAGTTCGGCGCTTTCCTCCATCACCACCACGTCGGCAGCGAAATTGGTGTCGAGGACGATATCGGCCCCAAGCCGACGCAAGGCGCCGATGATCTGGCCTTCCACATTGGTTCCCGGCGGCAGGCCGAATTCCTCGCCGAAGCCAACCCGGACCGCCGGGGCGAACTGGAAAACCGTGATGATGTCCGGGTCAAACAGATAATCCAGGACCCGATCGGTCTCATCCCGCTCGCCCAACGCCCCGGTCGGGCAGACCAGCACACACTGGCCGCAGGCGACACAGCTTGACTCCTGCTGGCTCAGACCATGATGCAGGCCAATCGCCGTATCCTGGCCGGTCCCGGTGACCACCAGGGCATCAACGGTTTGACCATCACGACAGACCGTGACGCAACGCTGGCAGCGGATGCATTTGGTCATGTCGCGGACCATCGCCGGCGAAGATTGGTCAATCCCCCGGCCGAAGGTCCGCCCCCGGTCGAAAAAGCGGTTGCTGCGGATCCCGACATATTGGGCAATATCCTGCAACTCGCAATTGCCATGGCGGACGCAGGCGGCACAATCCTGATTATGATCGGCCAACAGCAACTCGACCTGAAGCCGCTGCGCGTCGCGGACCCTCCGGTTGCGGGTGCTGATTTTCATCCCCTCCCGAACCGGGGTGGCGCAACTCGCCACCAACTGGCCGGAATCATGGCCGGGGCTGTCGATCTCGACCAGACAGACCCGACAGGTGGCCGGGGCGTGGTCGATATCATTCATTTCGCACAGGGTCGGGATCGGCACCCCATGGCGGCGGGCACAGGCGAGAATGGTTTCCTCGGGCCGGGCGGTGACGGTTCGGCCGTCGATAGCCAAGCTGATCAGACCATCGCTGGCGGGGGCGGTCTCGCCCGGCGGAATCGGCGTGGGGCTCATCAGGCGGCTCCTTCCGGAATCGGTTGCGCGGTAATCGCCGTATAGATGCGGTAGCACCGCATACAGCGGCGGGCCTCGCGATAGGCCTCCTCGTCGGAGATGGTGGTCTCGACCTCCTCGAACATGGTCCGGCGGACCTCGGGATCGAGTTCAGGATGGTGAACCCGATATTCGAGCCGAACCGGCAGTTCGACGCAATCGGCCGCCAGCAGCTTGTATTCGGTCAGAATCTGACGCATCCGCGAGCGGGGGAAGAAGCGGAGACGGCCCAAGCGGAGATAATCATCGATGTTGCGCGCCGCCTTCAGACCGGCGGCCATGGCGTGGATCAGGGTCGAGGGACCGGAGACGCAATCGCCGCCGGCAAACACGCCGGGACGGGCGGTGGTGAGATCGGTCGATTGGGCCTCGATCCCGCCCCAACGGGTCATCGGCAACCCATCGTCCGGCCGGAGGGTGCCCTGGCTGACCTGCTGGCCAATCGCCGCAATCAGCAGCGAACACGCCATCTCCTGTTCGCTGTCCGGGATCGGCTCGACATTGCGACGACCCCGGGCATCGCGCTCGGTCTGACGCATCGACACCACTTCCAGCCCGCAGACCCGGCCGGTCTCGTCATGCAGGACGCGGGAGGGATTGGTCAGATAATGGACGATCACGCCTTCAGCTTCGGCGGCGTCAATCTCCTCGCGGTCGGCCGGCATATCCTCGCGGGTGCGGCGATAAAGGAGATGGACCCGGGCCGCGCCCATCCGCAACGCAGACCGGACGCAATCCATCGCCACATTGCCGCCGCCCACCACCACCACATCCCCTGACAATCGGGTCGGGCGCACCCCGGCGATATGGTCATGAACCTGGAGCAGGAAGGCGATTCCGGTCAGATAACCGGGAGCCTCGGGGCGTTCATCGACAATCCCCAACGGGGCGCCTTGCTGACAGCCAAGGCCGAGAAACACCGCCTGATAGCCTCGCGCGAACAAATCGCTGATCCCGAAATCGCGCCCCAGCGCCTGATTGAACAGGAACCGGCCGCCCAAGGTGGTGATGATGTCGGTTTCGGCATGCAGCACGTCTTTGGGCAGGCGATAACTCGGAATCCCGATCGCCGCCATGCCACCGGCTTCGCTTCTCGCTTCGAGAATATCGACCGGATAGCCGTGCAGCAGCAGGTGATAGGCACAGGAGATCCCGGCCGGACCAGCCCCCACCACCGCCACACGCCGCTCGGCGGGCTGGGGATGGGCGATCAAATCGCGGGTGAAGCGGAGGGCATTTGGCCCCTTCTGGTGATCGGCGACATAGCGTTTGAGGGTTTTGATCCCCACCGCCTCATCGACCAGATTCCGGCGACAGGCCATCTCGCAGAAGCGAACGCAAACCCGGCCGCAGGTGGCGGCCATCGGGTATTTTTGCAGGATCACGCCCAGCGAATGTTCCGGTTTGCCGTCCCGGACATAATCGATGTAGCGCGGGACATTGATTTTTGACGGACAGGCCTCGATACACGGGGCGGTCATATAATCCATCCCGGGCTGTTCCGGCGTCGGCGTGCCCCGGGCGATTTCGCCGTCCAGTTCGTCGCGGAAATGGGTCAGCGCCGCCAACAGCGAAACCGGCGTGGTCCGCCCCAACCCACACAGCGAGGTATCCGCCATCTGCCGGGCCAAAGTGCCGATCAGATCGAGATCAAGCGCCGCCGTCTCACCTCGGGCTAAGGCCCCGAGCGCGTCGCCGATCAAGACCGACCCCATCCGGCACGGGGTACATTTGCCACAGGATTGCTCCAGCGCCTTGACGAACTGGCGTCGCAGCGCATCCAGCAAGCTGACTCCCGGGTCGAACACCAGGAATCCGCGATCGCCCAGAAAGGCCCGAATCGGATTTCCCGGATTGAATTCGCCGAATCCGGCCAGGGACGGCAGCTCTGTCCCGGCCTCACCGTCTCCGGCGCGGTGATCAATAACCGCGCCATCCCAAACGCCATACACGATGGTCGCCATTTGCTCCCTTTCCCTGCTCCGCCCCCCCGGGGGAATGGTCACGAGGTGCGTGCGCGATCATGAAGCAGGGAGAAGAGTCTGTCTATCGGCGAGCGGCGACACGCCAGAACACACGGCATTGCGGGAGAGACCCACTCAAAAAGGCTCTTCTGGTCGGGGCTTCGCTTGAGGATGCCAGGACCAGGGCCGGTTTCCCTGGCGGGCGACGACACTGACGATCCGAACCTCCTCCGGGCGCAGCCAAAAGGCATGGGTTCCCTGACGCCACAGGTCAAAACGGTCAATCACCCGCACCGGATCGGAACAGACGTGACGCAAAGGGACGGTACTGATGACAAAGCGGGCCTCGGCGCAGGCGGTGGGGCCCGCTTCTTCGTCAAAAATCAGGGCGACGAGGCCGGCTTCGCTCGACCAGCGGCAGCCGGAGCGGCGACAGCTCAGCCGACCGTCGTTGGAAGAGCCGCGTTTGGGCCAGGGCTCCTCGGCGAGGGGACCGGCACGGCGGCTCCAGGTGTCGCGCAGGAATGCCCCGCCTTTGCCGTTGAACAGCAGCGTTCCCTCAGCGGTACGAATCGCGAAGGCGTCGCCGTGACCATCGACCAGCAGATCAGGCGGAGAGGACAGGGCCAGGGTTGCCAATCCCATCCCCATCGCGACCAGTCCGCCCCAGCGCCAAACCCGGCGCCACAGGCACAGCCAACAGCCCCCCAAGGTGAAGAGCACCAGACCGGCCACTGGCAGCGGCGGCAGGGTCACGACGGAGTCCGGCCAGGAGGCCACCGCCAGAGCCACCCGGTTGATCGCCTCGACTCCCCAGCCCATCGGCACCAGCGCCCAGGCTTCCAGCCCGAACGGCAGCAACAGCCCCAAGACCAGCGCCCAGGGCATCACCCAGAATCCGGTGATCGGCACCGCCAGCAGATTTGCCGCCACGGCCCAGACGGCAAAACGGTTGAAATGATAGACGCCATAGGCCGCCGTCACCAAACTGGCGGTCAAAGCGGTCAGGATCACCCCGACCAGATACAGGACCGCGCCGGCCCACAAACCGGGATGAGCGGCGTGCCACAGTGCCCGGCGTGGTTCCCACAGTTCGGCGATCGCCAGCAGCGCCACCACTGCGGCAAAGGACATTTGGAAACTGGCCCCGGTCAGTTCTTCCGGCCAGAGCAGCAGCAGCAGGGTTGCCGCCAGGGCCACCGGCCGCATCGACAGCACCCGCCGGTCAAGCAGCACCGCGACCAGCACCAGCGCAAGCATCAGCAATGAGCGTTGCGCCGGGATCGGGCTGCCGGCCAGCAGGGTGTAGCCCCAGGCCGCCACAATCGCCAGCCCCGCCGCGATTTTCTTGATCGGAAAGCGCAGGGCGACCGGCGGGATCAGCGCCAGCAAACCGCGCAACCCGACAAACACCAATCCGGCGGCGAGGCCAATATGCAAGCCGGAAATCGACAGGATGTGGGCGAGGCCGGACTCTCGATAAGCTTCCATCAGAGGCGGGGAGATCGGCATCTGATCCCCGGTGATCAGCGCCGCCGTCACCGCCCCCCGGTCCCCCGGGACCACCGCAACAATCCGCGCTGTCAGGCTCTGGCGCAGGGCGTTGATTGCCACTGTGATGCTGTTGCTGTTTTCCCTCCGACTGAGGATCTCAGGAGGGGTCAGAGCCATGCCCGTGGCGCCAAGGCGCTTGAACCAAGCGAAACGGGCGAAATCAAAGCCATCGGGCACAATAGGCGCGGCCGGCGGATTCAGCAGGGCGCGCAGCCGAAGCCGGTCGCCGGGGGCAATCTCCGCGCCCCCCGGTCGGAGCCGGATCCGAATTCGTTCCGGGGTCACGCCGGGGGGGTCACGGTCCAACTGGACCTGATCGAAGGTGACGCGGCGTCCCTGGTCGGGCAGGCGTTCGATCTCGACCACCCGGGCCGAGATCCACAGCGCCACGGGCCGTTCCAGCACCGGCGCGGCCACCCAGGCAGTCCGCCAAGCGGCGGCCGCAAACCCAAGCGTCATGGCCAGCCCGGCCGTCACCGCCAACCCCAGCCCCGGCCGGGGGAACCGCCAGAGCACCAATCCCAGCGCTAGAACCGCGATCAGGAGCGGCAGCCCCCCCCAGAGCGGCCCGGGCTCCACCGGCAGGGCAAAATAGCCGCCAATCCCAGTGCCGATCAGCACCGGAAGCCAGAGAGGCCAACGGTCGCGTTCTGCTGAAGCCCGGGCGGCGATTCCGCAGAGGAATGCGTTGTGCGCGGGTGTGTCTCCAGCCCTGCCGGTCAACACCAAGCTGTCACCGACCCAGGATTATGATAAGCATAGGGCAACCCTGTCTCTCCCGGCAAAGGATGCCGAACCCTCATCATGACCGTCGTTACGCGCTTTGCCCCATCACCCACCGGCTTCCTTCACATTGGAGGGGGGCGCACGGCTTTGTTCAACTGGCTGTTCGCCCGCCATCATGGGGGTCGTTTTCTGTTACGGATCGAGGATACCGATCGGGCTCGCTCGACTGAAGCGGCGGTTGCCGCTATTTTCGAGGGAATCGAGTGGCTCGGCCTCGATTGGGATGGCGAGGCGGTGATGCAATTCTCGCGCGCCCCGCGTCATGCCGAGGTCGCGCTCAAATTGCTGGAACAGGGGCGGGCCTATCGCTGTTACTGCACCCCGGAAGAGCTAACGGCGATCCGCGAGGAGCAGCGGGCCAAAGGTCTGCCGATGCGTTATCCGGGGATCTGGCGGGGTCGCGCCGCCGCCGAAGCGCCGGCCGGTGCCCCCTTCGTGGTCCGGCTCAAGGCCCCGACTGCGGGCGAAACGGTGATCCGGGATCTGGTTCAGGGCGAGGTCAAAGTCGCCAATGACCAGCTCGACGACATGATTCTGCTGCGTGCCGATGGCACGCCGACCTACATGCTGTCGGTGGTGGTCGATGACCATGACATGGGGATCACCCACGTCATTCGCGGCGACGACCATCTGACCAACGCCTTCCGTCAGGTTCAGCTCTATCGCGCCTGCGAGTGGGACGTGCCGATTCATGCCCATATCCCGCTGATTCACGGCCCGGACGGCGCCAAATTGTCGAAGCGTCATGGGGCGCTCGGGGTCGATGCCTATCGTGACATGGGCTATCTGCCCGAGGCGATGCGCAATTACCTGCTCCGCCTCGGCTGGAGTCATGGTGATGACGAGATCATTTCGACCGAACAAGCGATCGAATGGTTCACCCTGGACTCAGCCGGCCGGTCGCCCTCGCGATTCGATTTTGTTAAGCTGACCCAGTTGAACGGCCATTATCTGCGTCAGGCCGAGGAATCTCGCCTCGCCGCTTTGATCGCCCCCCGGCTGGAAAGCGAGTTGGGCCGGGCGCTGACCAACAGCGAGACCGCCCGCCTGACCGCCGGGATGCCTGGGCTAAAGGAACGGGCCAAAACCCTGATCGATCTGGCTCAGTCGGCCCTGTTCTACGTCCGCGCGCGGCCGCTGTCGCTCGATGAGAAAGCGGCGCGTCACGTTGCCGAGCCGGCGGCCCAGGAGATTCTGGCGGTTTATGCCGAACGGGCCGGAGCCCTGCCCGAGTGGAACCGCGAGGCGCTGGAAACGGTGGCCCGCGATCTGGCAACCGAAAAAGAGATCAAACTTGGCGCGGTCGCCCAGCCGCTGCGTGCGGCCTTGGCCGGAGCGACTGTCTCGCCGCCGATTTTTGAAGTCATGGAGGTCCTGGGACAAACCGAAACCCTGGGCCGCATCGGTGATGCTCTTGGCGGCGATCGTCCGCAAAGAACGACGACGGCCTGAGGCGCGTCACCGAACTCCGTCGTCTGACAGAAAACAGGGAGCGCAGCGATGACCAATACTCCTCCGTCGCCGAGAGAGACTGTGACCTTGACCAACAACAGTAACGGGCAAAGCCTGGAACTGCCGTTGATCGCGGGAACGGTCGGTCCAAAAGTAATGGACATCCGTTCGTTTTATTCGGACATGGGGACGTTCACCTACGACCCCGGTTACACCTCGACCGGTTCGTGCAAATCGGCGATCACCTATATCGACGGCGATGCCGGGGTGCTGCTGCACCGGGGCTATCCGATCGAAGAACTGGCCGAACATGGCGATTTCCTGGAAGCCGCCTATCTGATCCTCAAAGGCGAATTGCCCAATTCGGCCCAGCGCGACAAGTTCGTCACCGACATCACCCGTCACAGCATGGTGCACGAACAGATCAATTTCTTCTATCGCGGGTTCCGACGCGACTCCCACCCGATGGCGGTGATGTGTGGCGTGGTGGGCGCGATGGCCGCGTTCTACCATGATTCGATCGACATCAACGATCCGCACCACCGGATGATTGCCAGCTACCGGTTGATTGCCAAGATGCCGACGGTGGTGGCCTGGACCTTCAAATATGCGATGGGCCAGCCCTTCATTTACCCGCGCAATGATCTCGATTATTCCGCGAATTTCCTGCATATGATGTTTGCGACCCCGTGTGAACCCTACAAGGTCAATCCGACCCTGTCGCGGGCGCTCGATCGGATTCTGATCCTGCATGCCGACCACGAGCAGAACGCTTCGACCTCGACGGTGCGTCTGGCCGGTTCGTCCGGGGCCAATCCGTTTGCCTGTATCGCGGCGGGCATCGCCTCCTTGTGGGGACCGGCGCATGGCGGCGCCAACGAGGCGGTGCTGGCCATGCTGAAGCAGATTGGCAGCAAGGAGCGGATTCCGGAATTCCTCAAGCGGGCCAAGGA
>Ga0209373_10001923_pt1 | contig 22459 bp, 16 predicted proteins | sample Higcelweek5metaG_FD_187173 | JGI IMG/M metagenome (GOLD analysis project Ga0209373, IMG submission 187173) | Freshwater pond sediment microbial communities from the University of Edinburgh, under environmental carbon perturbations - High... | ecosystem: Environmental > Aquatic > Freshwater >... | reverse complement strand
CTGCACCATAATCGCAGGAATGCGTATATTTGAAAACGGATACAATATAAGTAGCCATAATAAGTTTTCAATGTCTGAGTTTTATCGATTCGATTAACTTTGTACCTGTGGAAAAGAAAAAAAACAAACCCATCAAAGAATGGGCAAGCGATGACCAGCCACGCGAAAAAATGCTGGCAAAAGGCGCTGAGGCGCTTAGCAATGCTGAGCTGTTCGCCATTCTGATAGGCAGCGGAACACCCGAAAAAAGTGCATTGGAACTTGCGCGCGAAATGCTGGAAATGGCCGAAAACAGCCTGAAAAAACTATCGGCATTAACGATTCATGAAATCAAAAAAATTAATGGAATAGGCCCGGCCAGAGCTGTAACGATTGCGGCCGCCATCGAAATATCGCGTCGTCGCGAAGGAGAAAGCGACGATGACGAAGAGGTTGTGTTATCATCGCGCGACGCACAAAAAGCCCTGATACCCATGCTTCGGGATAAACAACATGAAGAATTCTGCATCATGTGCCTGAACCGCAGAAATAAAATTGTTGTGAAGGAACGCATCAGCATGGGCAGCATGACCGCCACACAAGTCGATATTCGCACCATCATAAAACTGGCACTGGATACCCGATCGCTGAGTATTATTCTTGGCCACAACCATCCTTCCGGAAACAAAAACCCAAGCGATTCCGACATTGCGCTAACCCGTCAGATTTTTAAAGCAGCCGCACTGTTCGATATTCGCTTACTCGATCATATCATTATATCACAGGATTCCTATTACAGTTTTATGGATGAAGGAATTCTAAACACGTTTACAAAATGAGAATTGTTACCATTGTCGGCGCACGGCCACAAATCATCAAAGCAGCGGCTCTCAGCCGCGAAATTAACCTGCATTTCAAAGACAGCATTGAAGAAATTATTGTACATACCGGACAACATTACGACGATAATATGTCGGAAGTGTTTTTTCGCGAACTCAGCATTCCCGCACCAAATGTCAATCTGAACGTTGGTTCATCCAGTCACGGTGAACAAACCGGACGTATGATGGAAGGCATCGAAAAAGTACTGACAGAATATAAACCCGATGCACTGGTGGTGTACGGCGATACCAACAGCACGCTGGCAGGTGCTGTAGCAGCGGCTAAAATGCATATTCCGGTTTTTCATATCGAAGCCGGATTACGTTCGTTCAACAAAAAAATGCCCGAGGAAATCAATCGCATCGTGGCCGATCATTGCTCAACAATTATGTTCTGCCCGACTAAAACCGCCATTAAAAACCTGGCGGATGAAGGATTTGCAGCAGGTCTCATGAGCCCTTATTCGATGGATAAACCCGGTGTGTTTCATGGCGGCGATATCATGTTCGACAACTCGGTGCATTTTGCAGCCATTGCCGAAAAACAATCGACCTTGATTGCCGACCTGAAATTGAAAGATGTTCCCTTTATTCTGGCGACCATTCATCGCAACGACAATACCGATCTCAAGGAAAGACTTGAAATGATTTTTGAAGCACTCTGTATGGCTTCGAAAAATACAGGGCTTCCGGTTGTTTTTCCTGTGCATCCACGCACACGAAAAATGATGGACTCCTGGAATATCGGGCTCCATATTCCGGCAGGTGCCGATGTACGCATTTTGCCACCAGCCTCGTTTCTGGACATGATTATGCTTGAGAAAAATTGTCGTCTTGTACTCACCGATTCAGGCGGCGTACAGAAAGAAGCGTACTTTTTTTCGCGACCTTCCATCATTTTGCGGCCCGAAACCGAGTGGGTCGAAATCATTGAACTGCGTGCTGCAAAACTATCTGGTCACACCGCAGTCGAAATCGCAGAACAGGCTGAAGCCTTGATCAATTATCCACCTACCGAATATCCGCCTGTTTTTGGCGATGGCCATGCTGCTGCTTTTATGTGCGAAAAAATGATTGAATTTCAAACTGCCACACAAAAAAAATTAAAACAATAAATCGTCATGCCGGTTGAAATCTGGTCGACATTCGATAATGCAAAACTGCGCTATACGCTCGATTACATCTTTAACGAGCGTCTGGATTGCGCATACACACTGAATCCTGAACAACGCAATCCAAAAGCCTGTGCCATTGGTTACGGCATTCAGGATGGGACCAATGTGTGCATTCCCGACTCCGGATTCCTGCGCCCAAAGGGCGTTTCGGCACAAAATATTCCGGTGATTACCGACCGTCAAAACCAGGTGTTGATTTTTGCAGATCCCGACTCAACCGATTTTTCATTCGATATTTTTTCAGCCGTGTTTTTCATGCTCAGCCGCTACGAGGAATATACCTGTCAGGACCGCGATGAACACGGGCGTTTCGACTTGCAGCATTCGCTCGCATTTAAACATGGTTTTCATTTACGCGCCGTAGTCGATGAATGGATCATCATGCTCCGTAACCGTTTGCTGAAGCACCTTCCGGAGACAACCTTCCGTAAAGACAAACCCACTTTTTCGCTTACAGTCGATGTGGATATGTTGTTTTCGTACCGAACCAAAGGCTTTGTACGTAACGTGGCTGGCTGGTTCCGCGATTTATCGAAAGGACGTTTAAAAGAAGTCTGGGAGCGACTTGCGGTTTTGAGTGGACTAAAAAAAGATCCGTTCGATTCGTTCCATATCATCGATCAGATCAGCCGTGAAAGTAAAGTACGCGTGTTGCTTTTTATTCTGGCATCGCAGCAACGCACCGCATTTGATAAAAACGGCAATCTGTCGCATCCGCGGTCGGTTGAAAAATTGCTGAAACTGGCCGGTGAATCTCAAATCGGGCTGCATCCCTCGTACTATTGTATGAAGGATGATCAGAAACTTATGCGCGAAAAACAAGAGTTATCGGAATTGATCAATATTCCGGTTACCGCTTCACGACGTCATTTCCTGCGTATGACGCTTCCCTACTCGTATCGTCAGCTGGTGCGCGCAGGCTTTTCGAGCGATTATACCATGGGTTTTGCATCGGGGCATGGCTTCAGAGCCGGTACTACGCGCCCGTTTCGCTTCTTCGATCTGGAAACCGATCAGGTATTGCCGCTTATCGTCCATCCTTTCTGCATCATGGACGGAAGCCTGAAAGATTATCAACAGATGACACTGCAGCAGACCGAAGCTGAACTGTTCAAACTCGCCGATTATATCAAATCCATCAACGGTCATTTCGAAATGCTGCTGCACAACGAAACCCTTTCCGAAAGCAAGCGCTGGAAAGGCTGGACCGAGGTGATCCGCAACACCATTTTTCGTTTTCAAACTTCCGCCGAATGATTCAGTATCTGACGAATGAGCAAATTGATCGCACCCGCTGGGATGCCGCTGTCAGCGCGTCTGATGGACCATCATTGTATGCAACGTCGTGGTATCTCGATCTGGTATCGCCCGACTGGAGCGGATTGTGTACGGCTGATTATTCGGCAGTGATGCCCCTGACACACCGCACAAAAAACGGCATTGCCTACTTATACCAACCTCCTTTTACACAACAGGCAGGTGTATTTGGAAAAAATATTACAACTGACCTCGCAAAAGCATTTCTGAAAGCTATTCCCCACAGATTTCGATTTGCCGAAATCATGCTCAACGAAACCAATTCTTTACAGGTGCAGGGCGTCGAAATGCTCACCAATATTACGCTTCAGCTTGGCCGCGACCTTACAGAAATTGAAAAAGGCTATAACGATAATACGCGGCGCAATATCAAAAAGGCCATCCAGAGCCATGTTTCAATGCATAAAGGTTTTGACATCGATGCCATTATTACCTTGTTCAAAAACAACAAAGGCGAAGCCATCGGACAATCCGACAACTGGTATTCGGTGCTGAAAACTGTCGCGTATCAGTTGCGGCATCGAGGACTGGCAAACACGTACAGTGCGGTCAACGAACAGAACGAAATCATAGCAGGCATACTTGCTGTTGAATCGGGTAGCCGTATGATATTGTTGTTCAGTGGCTCGGGCAGCGAAGCGCGTGAAAAAGGCGCCATGCATTTTCTGGTACATTCGATATTGGCTGATTGCTGCAACACGCATCAGATCTTCGATTTCGAAGGCAGCAATCAGGAAAACCTGGCTCGTTTTTATCTCGGTTTTGGCGGTAAAAAAATCGCGTATCCTTTCGTGCGCATCAATCGTCTTCCGCTCTGCATGCGGTGGATGAAGCGGAAAGGGATTTCGGTGTAATTCAGTTTTATATAATTCATTTTACTGCTCGTCGGTTCTGCATCGTGGGACAAGGCTGGGACGCTGCGGAACGGCTGCGATCCGCGCTACTGCCAATATATTATTCAACTTCTTTCATCCTGAGCCCTGCGTCTGTCACACTGAGCCCACCAATGTCTCTCTGTCACTAGCTCCTGTCACTCTGAGCCCTGCTTCTGTCACACTGAGCGGAGTCGAAGTGTGAACAGGAGTAGCGACCCCTGCGGCGCCATTAGAGAGGCTTCCCATGCAGCACGACGCATGTAAACAAGTCTGTTCACCGCTGTTCACACTTCGACTCCGCTCAGTGTGACAGCAAGCGGCTGCCGCATGTCCACCGCGTGCAACCACTCCGTTTCAAAGACTACAACCCGCGCGCGATACGTATGAGCATGAAAGCCGCTCCATAAGCGGCTTTTTGTAATATCGGAATTTGTATCAAGGATTTGTTGCGGATGGTGCACAGCAGTTGCATATCATTTGCCTCCATACTCAAATTTCTTTATCTCACGAAAATATGGATATGCTTCGGCTGGAAAATATCTATAATAATGAACCGCTTTTCTGATCGTGTATATTAAACTATCAGTATTCATTACAAACTCTCCATTTAGTGTTGCAATATTATTTGCACTAAAGCACAAAGTGTCTGAAGATTTAGATTTGTACTTTATAACACACTTCATCCTTACATCAATTGAGCTGAACCCTGTGGTATCTTTTGATATTTTATCCAAACTTTCAAAAACATTTTTTAAAACAACACAATCTGTTATAACAACAATTTTATATATTTGAGCGCATCCATCCATGGCCCTGTTTTTTGCCATGTTTTTTGCAATTGCATCAAAATCAATACAACTAATATCTGATGCAAATCTTACATCCCCCATGATATATCCTACTTTCACATATTCAATTTCTGATGCACATTCTTCTTTTTGAGACACAGGCGACTTTTTGCACGAAAGAATGCACACCAGAAAAATTCCTATAAGTACGTTTCTATATCTCATTTTATTCACTTTGTTTAATTGCATTATTTAATTTTTGTTTGAAAACTTCCATATCAAATCCCTTTGAATTGGCCCACTTTATGGTTTTCGCATAACTGTATTTAGTCGACAATTCAGAATCCGTGACCACGTGAGTTCCACTATGATTTTTTTGATAATATCCTGAAGGTACTTCTTTGTTTTTTGCAGCCGTTACTGCCTCATTATTCATTTCTGCATCTCTTTCTAATGGGTCACCATATTGAGCATCATATGTTTTGTATAAAGTCCAATAATTTGACAAGAGACTTTGCAACTTGTGTTTGGCCTCGTGTTCCAGCACAGTAGCAGGGGATAAAACATAACCATCTGTTGTTAATATGCCATGGAGAGGATTCCATCGAATTGTATTATCGCCTGCAGCAAATTCTGAATCATCTGAAGTAAATCTTATATTGACAGAAATATTTTCACTTTCAGCAATTTGTTTCAGTGCTTTTCCACCACCATTTTTCACGTTATAATAATATGCAGATTTTACCTGGTCGGTAAATTTATCTCCTCGCACATTTGCCTTCTCAAATCCTTTCGCGAGGAAGTATTCGTTTTCTTTTCCATTAAAGTGATATTCTCTACGATTTCCATCAGAATTTTCGTAGTAAATTATTATCTCATTCCCATCCGGATCCACCAACATCACCGGATTATTTGCACAATACGCATACGGAGAAAGATTCGGATACTTGTCAGAAAGCGGGTCCACACTCAGCCACACACTCAAATCACTATCATAATATCTCGCTCCGAAATACGAATATCCTATAGTGTTATCCATTGCTCCTGGTGCATTTATCATTTCCATTAGGAGCAAAATTAGTCATATTTGCTTCGTAAAACAATATCCCAACGATTTCATGCGATTTAAAATCATCGTAATGATAACTACACATACGACTAATTTTTCCATTTTGTGGTAATTCCATTAGGAACGTGTCATCGTAAGTATAAACATTATTCATATCCTCCATTGAAATCATCATAGATTGCTGAGTTGATCTAATTACCGTTTCTTCCTTCCGGTTTTGTTTTAAACCGGCCAAAAGAAAAAACAGCAGGCATGTTATCAATATCAACAATCTATGTCTCATTTTTCATTTGTTTATTGTTTGTTTGCGCTTCTGATCATTAACGACCCGGGGATTTGTCGTGGATGGCGCAATGGTGCAGTGCGACAGTACATAATAGTTATCAACTTATTTTTGGATTACAGTACCTTTCTTTAACTGAAGCGCAAAAACCTCATTAGATAAAGAATCCAAATGTTCCATGATTAATGAACTGTCCGATTTACTATAAAAGCCACTACAAGCACTGCAAACCAAGAATGATTCATAATAGAATTTGTCAATTTGCTGTTCAATGTTGTTGTCAGGAAAATCGTCGACATCTCCATAGTATTTACGGTATTTGTCATAAATACAATCAACAAATTTTTCTATTTGCTCATCAGTTAAGTCTTCACCAGCTGTGCTGTTTTTAATTTCATTGAATATCTTTTTCTTATATTGCCTCGGCTTAAAATAGTATTCGCGAAGTGCAAAAAATGCAATAAGTAAAACAATTGCACCAATCATCATAATGCGAAATATGCATTTTTGTTTTTTAGTTAGTTTTTTTTCACCATTTTTCATATTATTCGTTTAAATTTATTCTGGACCAAGGGTTGTTTTAACATCCTCAATTAAACTTGGCATGTCCACATTTCCACTACTTACATTTCGAGCAGCACTTGCTCCACCCACCAAAACATTAACGAATTCAGCCGCATTCGGATAACCAATATCCTTTAAAAACTCACTTGGCAAATTTCCATAGGTCACGTTTTTTCCACCAAAATATCGATCTAATAAAAATGCATATTGCGGCATAGTGGTGAACATAAATTCACCTGCTATTATGGATGATTCTTTAAATGTGGCCATTTCCAAAAGTTTGAAAAACCTATATGTCTGACCAACAGGAGCCAAAAACAATATTGCTTCAAACCCCAGTTTAACCGGCTCACTATTCATAAAATCCTCATGCCCTTTACGAACCGATACTCCTCCAGGACTAATCATGCTTGCAATATGATCACCTGCAATGCTTTTTATATCTCGAAATCTAATAAAACTTTTGGGGAGAGTTCTATTTGTAACATCTCTCCCCCTGTCCATTGAATTAAACAACTTCGTAGCCTGAGATACTGTAATTGTTGACCCACTATGTCGCCAAATATAATTTTGAAGAGTATAAATATTATCTCCTGGATCTGCTTGTAAATCACCATCAAACCCAGGGTGCCAATCTAATGTTCCATCAGGATCTACTCTACGAACCGGCTTCCACTGACAATAATTATATGGAGAAATCCAACTACGTTCATCACTCATCGGATCCACACTTAACCAAACGCTCAAATCACTATCATAATATCTCGCTCCGAAATACGAAAATCCAATTGCGTTATCCATTGCTCCTGGTGCATTTGTCATTTCCATTAGGAGCAAAATTAGTCATCTTTGATTCGAAAAACAAATCACCTACGATTCCATTCGCTTCAAAATTGTCGTAGGTGTAATAACACGTATGACTAAATTCTCCATTTTTGGTTAACGGTATATGATGTGTGCCATCGTAAGTAGAAACATTACTCATATCCTCCATTGAAAATATCATAGATTGCTGAGTTGATCCGATTACCGTTTCCCCCATCCGGTTTTGTTTTAAACCAGCCATAAGAAAAAACAGCAGGCATGTTATCAATATCAACAATCTATGTCTCATTTTTCATTTGTTTATTGTTTGCGTTTCTGATTATTAACAACTCGAGGATTTGTTTTGGATGGTGCATGGTGCAGTGGAAGTTTATAAAAGATTTATCGTGGATGGTGCAGTGTAGACTATTTACTACTTAAATAAAGCACAACGGCCAATGAATCCAAATTATTAAGAATCTCTTCTTGCTCTTTTTTTTCATAAAAACTACAAGCTGAACATTTCACCACAGCCTTGTAATAGTTTATATCGACCCCCTGTGGGTTTTTTACAGATGGAAAATTATTTACACGGCCATATAAATCATACAATTCATTATAAATGCATTCAGCATAATTCCTTATCTGCTCGTCAGATAAATCTGCAGAACCCGGATCAGCTCGCAATTCATTATATAAATCCTGTTTGTATTTTAAGGGTTGCCAATAGTATTTTCTAATCATGAAGAAAAGGAAAACACCTATTACAAACGCTACAAGTAAAATACGAAAAACAAGCACCTGCCTTTTAGTTAGTCTTTTAGTTTCCTGTGTTTTCATAACTACTTTAATTGTTTGAGTCACTTTTAAAAATTTTTCTCATTGCATTTGTTAGATCAACAATGTTGACTTTTCCCGAAGATAATTGGTCAAAAACTTTTTTGCCGGCAATAATTCTATTTGTAAATTCGGCTTCATTTGGATATCCAATATCGTTTATAAATTCACTACACAAATTCCCGTATGATAAATTATTGCCCCCCATCAATCTATCATAAGCATACCAAAATGAAACTGATGTTTTAGTGAGAAATTCAACAGCACTTATTGTACTTTCCTTTATCGTTGCAGTCTCAAGGCTTTTAAACAATTGAACCGCTTTTGATGCAGGAAGTAAAATTAAAATCAGATTAAGCGTTAATTGGGCTGGCTCACTATTCCAAAATTCAGCATGAGCATTATGGATTTGTGACGTAAGAGGATTGAGCATTGTTGCTATATGATCTCCTGCAATTCTTTTTAGCTCAACATGTCTTATATAACTATTTGGAAGAGTTCTTATTGTTACATCTCTTCCTCTATCCATTGAATTAAACAATTCCGTAGCCTGAGATTCATTAATTGTTGAACCTGTATTTCTCCAGATATAATTTTGAAGAGTATGAATATTATCTCCCGCATCTGCAATTAAATTACCATTAATGTCAGGATGCCAGTCCAGCGCCCCATTAGGATCAACTCTCCCCACCGGATTCCACTGGCAATAATTGAAGGGAGAAATCCAACTACGTTCATCACTCATCGGATCCACACTCAGCCAAACGCTCAAATCACTATCATAATACCTCGCTCCGAAATACGAAAATCCCATTGCGTTATCCATTGCTCCTGGTGCATTTATCATTTCCATTAGAAGCAAAATTAGTCATATTTGATTCGAAAAACAATCTACCTACGATTCCATTCGCTTCAAAATTGTCGTAGTAGTAATTATACGTATGACTAAATTCTTTATTTTTGGTTAGCGGCATATGATGTGTGCCATCGTAAGTACAAACATCATTCATATCCTCCATTGAAATTATCATAGATTGCAGAGTTGATCGGATTACCGTTTCTTCCTTCCGGTTTTGTTTTAAACCAGCCAAAAGAAAAAACAGCAGGCATGTTATCAATATCAACAATCTATGTTTCATTTTTCATTTGTTTATTGTTTGTTTGCGCTTCTAATCATTAACACTCAACGATTTGTTGTGGATGGTGAAATGCAGTGCTATAAAAGAATTATCGTGGATGTTGCAGGGTGCATTGCAATGTGAAGCTATCCTACACAATATTCCATTTCAGAATTACACATTTAGCTTGATCAACAATTATTCTCCAATCGGGATCAATAATTATCTCCTCATCAGTCTCCTTTTCGTCATATTTTCGCAACATATTTCTCAACCTGTCTAAATCCTTTATTAGGTCGTTTGATAACCCATAATTAGGTGCCATAGTATCAATAAAAAAGTCAAATTCATCATCATCAAATAATCTACACATTAGCTCAATATATGATGAGATTAACCCAGTATCATTATTTTGATTCAACCAAAGTTTTCTTTGCAAACCAAGATCAGATAGTTCCTGGATATCATTGTAAATATTTCTAATCACTACATCCATGATCAATTAAATTTTGGCATTTTGTTTACATCAAATTTATTCATCGGTATATGTGCTGAAGGATCCGATGCGCTATTTAAGGGATTTCCGTTTACATCATAGGCAACTCCGTTTTTTTTGAATATAACATATGGATTTTGTTGTGCAGGATTTGGACTATTAGGATTTCCAGGCATAAACCGAATATTGTTGTGAGGATTATTATTATCCACTAGTATTAACCCACCGCCTTTTTCGCTTGGTTTTATAGTAAATGGTTTTATTTCAGTTACTCCCTCAAAAGGTTTGCTCGAATTTCTGATAATTGTTCTTGGTATGCTTGAAAATCTGTTAGCCGCATTACCAAACATTGCTGCAGCTATTGTAATTTCAATGGCATTTATTCCAATTTCAACAAACTGTTTGAAATCTTCAATCCATTGTGGGTCATAGCCACAATTTAAAGCATTCTCCATAGCGCGATCAATATGGCTATTGCCCTTGAATCCATGTATATCTCGTGTCTTTATATATGAAATATCATGAATTTTTCCATATTGATCACCATACCTCATTTGATTTGTTGTTTGGCCTCTTAACATGACAGTTTGACCATGATAGTTTAATCCTTTTGCTGACGCTTCCGATTCAGTATTTACACTTTCATCCCAATAAGTACCTCTTTCGGGATTGAGCGGATCATCAACCCATCCATCCAGCGCCCCACTCGGATCCACTCTCCCCACCGGATTCCACTGGCAATAATTATACGGAGAAATCCAACTACGTTCATCACTCATCGGATCCACACTCAGCCACACAGATAAATCACTATCATAATACCTCGCACCGAAATATGACAAACTCGTTTCTTCGTCTTTCTCTTTACCACTGAATTTATATGGCGTATACCAGGGCTGTTTTATTCCGCCACGTTGCTCAACGAAGAGTTCACCGAATGGCAGATATTGCATATGGTGTACAGCGGCACCTCCGCTGTTGGTGATGAAACTGCTGCTGCCCAGGTGATCGGGGTGGTAGAAATAGCGGTTGGTTTCGCTGCCGTTAGCACTAATCAGTGTTGCCATACATGTAAATGCCGCCGGCATGGCCACCGAATCATAGCCAACCAGCTCTGCGTCGCGGCGTATTTTGGTGGTCATGGCTGTTGCCAGGGCTGTATAGCTGCTTCCGCTTAGTAAAGGGGTAATGACGTCGGACATACTCACCGGTGCAGTCAGAAAACCACCGCCAATGCGCGTATGTATGCGCTCGCTGCCCATGTAGTAATGCTTTGTGTAGTTGGTATTGGTCAGCACCATATGTCCTCCCATATACAAGGTTTTGCGTTCATTCAGATTCGCAAAGTTAATAATTTGTTGGCCACCAATGGTCATTTGCTGCCATGCACCTGCAAATTTCAACACACGTTCGCCACCGGCATCGTAGGTATTGGCGCTCATGTAGCGGCCATCGCCCACGGCAGACAAACGGTTTTCTTCGTCCCATGTAAGCTCGCGTGGCATTGTACCTACCACTGGTGCATTTGTATATGCTGTTATATTGCCGTTTGCATCATAGTCCGCCGAGGTGCCAGTACCCACACTACGCACTGCATGTGGTTTGTTGGTGCCGTTGTAGGTGTAGGTATAATCGCGCAACACACCAACGGGTGCCGAATTCAAATACACAAAGGCGTTCTGGTATTTCGACAAAATGCGCCCCGAAGCTGAATATTCCATATTCATGGTGTAGAAACAATAGTTTCTTTTCCAGTTTCCGGAGGCATCGGTCAAACGGTAGAGATTATCGTAGGTGTAGGTGTAGCTGTACTCATCGCCCAGTCCGTTGCTTAAAGCGGCTGCACTGTTGCTGACAGCGGTAATGTTGCCAACATCATCATACGAGTAGCTGATATTTTGCATCTGCTGAATCGGAAGTGCACCGGTATAACTCTTCAGATTGCTTAAACGTCGGCTCTGCGCATCAAATGAATAACACATTTTTGTACCGTTGCCATATTGCAGCATCACACGGCTGCCAAATTTGTCATAGCCAACAGAACTCACCAGAGTAATGGCACTTTGAGTTGGTTTTGTGGTCACAACCTGATTCAACTGACCACCTTTCTGGTATGAATATGTAGCCACATCTCCGTCTGGATAAGTGATTGTTTTTACTCTGTTCCAGCTGTCGTATACCCACATCATCTTGAATGTATAGATAGTGCCGTCGGGCAGTACAAAGCTCCGTTTATTGGCTGTAAGTTCTCCCATTCGTCCATATTCAAACGTTTGAACGCCACTGAAATCCTGTTGCTTTATCAGGCGGCCACTCTGGTTGCCGCTTCCAGCTGCACCGTATTGATAATACACATTCATTTCAGGATTCTGTGGATATTCTATTGAACTTAATCTTCCCTGACTGTAAACGTATTCGATACTCTGATTATTGTTGATCAGATTTTGTGTCTGTGTTGTCAGAACATGTCCTGCATTGTCGTATGTATAGCTGGTTGTTCCTGCGTCGGGGTGATTACGACTTAAAAGCTGTCCAACCATATCATACAGGTAAGTAGTTGAATAGTTTTCCGGATCCGAACTTTCGGTCAGCAGTCCAAGGGCATCATAAATGAACCCTGTTTGTCCGTCCATGGCATCTTTAACAGTGGTCTTCAATCCGCGTGCATCCTTATACTCATGTGTCGTGTTCTGTTTGGCGTCAATCATGGTTGTCAAAAACCTTGTTTTGCTATACTTGTCAGTACCGAAACCATAGCTTGTTTCAGTAATATCGCCCTCCGGATTAGTCATTCTTGTTGTCCTATCAAGTATATCATACGTCATGACGGTTGGTGGTTCTGCATCCACCGACGTTGACAAAGTTGTTATCGTAGACAAATTGTAAGCATCAGCAACCGGGTACAAAACACTGTCAACCCGGCCAAAGGCATCAAAACATTGTTTCCCGGAAACTATAATTTTATCTTCATTCAGACCAGTGGAACTATTATAAACCGTTGCTGTTTTTTTAGTTTGTATAGGTCTTCCCAAACCATCGGCAAACTGCACTGTGTAAATATCGGTATAACCAGGATTATAATGACGGGTAACTGCCCAATTATGATTGGAAGCACCATTAGCTGGATATTCAAATTTAATGGTATATGTTGCTCCGCTGGCAATTTCATTTGGACCTCGAACGGTACTTAATCTTCCATCAATATCATAAGTATATTGCATATTTTGTCCTGCCAAATCTGTGGTCGTAAGAGGCACACCAAGTCTATAATCATATGACGTTGATGAACTATATCCGGATTCATCCGTGACACTTAAAGGAAATGTATGAACCTGCGAATCATAAACCAAAGTCAGTGTCTTATGTTCATTGTTTACATCCTCTGGAAATGTAACGTTGGTGATATTACCATAACCATCATAAGCATACTGCGTTGTTGAATAATTACTGCCATTGACCATGATAATTGAAGTAACCCTTCCGTAATTGTCATAAACAGCAGAACGGGAACGCACAAGCGTATTTGTAGATCCGACAACAGCATATACATTAATATTTACAGGAAGCGAAAGAATGTGTTTAACCATCAAAACCTGATCATCTGCATAATTAATTTCTGCTTTCACATTATCATTGGCATCGGACAAATCACCAAAGTCTTCAAAAATTGAAACGTTACCAAAAGAAGTATGAGTGATTTTCTTCTGGGTGTGTATAGTATAATTAGATTGTCCTTCATAAAAATATTTATCTTCAAATATAATTGCAGGATAAACATCGCCGCAATAAGGCCCTCCAGCTGGATCAGCTTCGGTACCGTTGCTTATGTATTTCAAAACATATGTGTAGTATGTTCTCACAAATTTGTCACCTAATCTATTTGTAATTTCTTCAGATTTTTTCAGCCCTTTAAAACGGTAATCATCTGTGTGAAATTTTTCGACAACAACCCTATAAACGATATCCTGATTTAGTGTGTTATGTTGCTTAGTTTTAACCGTTCCAAAACCATAAGACGTTCTGTTTTCGCGGTCATAAACGGCATTTGCATATCCAAATGTATTCATCATTACATCAGCACCGTCTCCGGAATGTTGGTCATAAATCATCACAGATGCCATTGTCATTGTTCTTTGAGGCGATTGTTGAGAGCACCCAGTAGGTGCATAATCAACAATAAAATATCCATCGCTGGGGTTAGTTACTTGTCGCAATAGATTTATTTTTCCCAAATTGGAATAATAAACTGACAGAATTGTCTCGTCATCAGAATATGTTACATCAGCTAATCCATCATTGTTAATATCCTGAATCTGCATTTTTACAGCAGTCGAAGACTTTCCAATATTTGCAGTTGGAGAAATAATACATTTGATCATTGGTGTAACCCAAATTGGGAATCCCCACGTAACAGCACCATTCACCCCCTGATTATCCGTTTTATTCTCTCTGAAATTTACATCCATATCCAGATATTCAATTTCAGGATAAAACCCTGTACCGCTGTTTATTCTAACATGGAGTGTATTTGTTTGATTATTAGTGCGAATTTTATCTGCAAGCCCATCACCGTTCACATCAACCATGAAATGCTTACCCGCATCATTTGAAAATGTAAAAGAAACACCGCCTGAAATACTGTTTTCCCAAAGTGATATTACATCAGAATCCCATCCGCCTCCCAAACTGGTATTCAAACATGTGCTGTTACTTTGACGTGGATTGCTTAGGGATGAAACTACAATTCCATTTTCAAAACCATATCCTGTATTCAAATATACATATACATTTGAGCCATTAGCAACAATGTAATCTGGCAAGCCATCACCATTTACATCATTTAACACTTCCTTTTGTTCACTGGTTCCAAGAACTCCTCCGGCGCCTGTAGAACCTGATATTTGTGTTTTATAACAATAGTTATTTCTGGGCGGACCCTGTTTTGAGAATGTGGTGCCAATTGTTGCACCACCGGATGTGCTAATATTTCTGGAAATCTCATCATATGCTGCTAATGATATTGTTCTTGAATTTGCTTCAAAATCCCTGAAAGGAGAGGTATATTGGATTTTCCCTTTGCTGAGAATATCTGGATAGCCATCGCCATTCATATCCATAAAATCACTTACCTGATTACTGTTGCTAATGCTTCCATTCAGACCACCGGAGAGTATTGTTGGACCAATTGATCCACTTAATGAATAATTATTAGAGTTGGTCACTCTGTTCACAGCTCTAATCACAGACCCTGGCACTACTACAGGGTAAGGTGAGTATATGTCATCTATTAAGTCCTCTGGAGTAAGAGATTCGTTTTCATATATATTTCCTGGATTGCCCTGATCAACAGGTTCAGCATCAGACCAATCAACATTCAACAAATCAAAATATTGCTCAGTACTCATTTTGTTCTTATCAACAAAACCTTTACCTCTCAGTCCTTTCCATTTACCTTCTGCCATGTCAAGATACATATATCCAAAAACCTCATTCAAGGGGTTTGTTGCTCCGTTATTTTCAATTACGTTGCCGACATCTTCGATTCCTGTCAGTATATTGTTCTGAGTAAAATTGCCGACTATTGATGATCCCGCCAAATTATTCATAGCGTTTTCGAAATCGCTATTAAAATTGATCAAATTCAATAGCGATTTATCGATAGGATCATTTTGAATTTCCGGACTGTATGTAAATTGCCCCCAATTTCTGTTGAGATTTCCAAAAATGATTGAAGTGTCAGGATAGATTGTATGAATACCCACATTATAAGTGTTATTACTGAATAAAACCTCAGCTGAAACAATTTTTTTCAACAAATTTGTATCACTTGAATAAATGTCAAAATAAACTGGAAGCGAAGCACTGCCGGGAAATGAGGTGCCTGGCAAAAACACCTCTTGGTTGCCAGATGTAATCTGATAGAATTCTTTATCAACAAGATCATGTGCCCGCTTAATTGAGAATGTCAGATTACCCGAAGCAGTGTTATCTGTAAAAACAATATGAAGCTGAGGATATTCTGGCTCAATAAAAGTATATGGAACACTTGGAGAAATATCATTAGGGAAAAGACTGTATTCCAAATAAGGGGAAAAACGCACAGTGCCAGCACTGGTTGTTGTGTCAACATTAAATGCCGGAATTGTGCTTATCGATAGATATGTAATTTCAAAGCCCGATGATACCGCACTCCATTCTACTTGAGTATTGCTTTTAAGCTTAAACGCAAACTGGTCCAGGCTGTCAACATTTGCTAGTGTATCAAGATGATATGAAATCACCGTATTATCTGCAAAAACTTTTTCTTTCCAAATAATTCCATTTTTGAAAAATTGCATTTTTACCGTATCACTTAAGGCCGGAGCCGTAATACTACCATGAATACGTACTTGACCATCAAAAGGAATTTCCAATAAGCTTTTATTTGTTAATGTAAAGTCCTTCTCTGACTCATATTTAAAAACTTTTTTACTATCTGCATCAACTCTCGATGTGTCCAGTCCAGAATAGCGTGCAGAACACTTCCAAACAATTTCATTTGGATTAATGCGATTTTTGTCAAAAAGTCTAAAAAACACTTTATCTCCTTTTGACACATTGGGCAAGGTGGCTGAAATTATTTTATTACCTGTGTTTTGCGTATTAATACTATCAATTAAAACAATTGTATTGTTATATTCAATACTGAATTTAATCCATTCTGAAGAGTTGCTCAGATTATTAGAAGGATCTAATCCATATTGAACTATGTTTCCTGCTACTACAGTACCAGAATATGGTGCAATCCATACTTTTACAACATCCGCAACTCTGTCAAGCAACGGATCATATTCATCCTCTGAAAACATCGATGCATCAATTTCGTTGTTTAAATAAATCGTATCACAACCTCCCAAAATAAGTACCTGAGATTGGCTTGATGAAAAAACTGGAACATTGCTGACTAAATTATTGTAATAAACAACTCCATCATCTACGTAATCAATTAACCCATCATTGTTAACATCAGAGAAATATGCTTGCGAAATTGATTTTGTCCTTGAGTAACCTGCGGCAACATTAACCGATGAGTTTTCAGTGATACCAGCATGAAAACTCAGTCCAAGCGAATTTGAATATGACTTTTCTTTACCTATATGGCTAAGTGTTGTAATTGGAATTGATGTCGTTTCGAAAGTTAGCTCACCTGTTGTTGATAAAACCATTTTGTAATATGAAACATTATCACCATCACGTACTATTTTATCTGGTAAACCATCTCCATTAATATCTATTAAAACCGAATGGCTTTTAGTCCACGTTCTGTCATGTCCATAATTTAGGTTTATAGTGTTTTTCTTACTATAAACCTTCGCTCCGATACCAATTCCCCCACCAATACCGGCACCAGTTAGCCAACTTTTACTGTTTCCTAAAGCAGTTGGTGTTCCGAAAATAGTACCTGTCTTTAAATCAGCATCAGGAACTTCAATTTCAGAAGGGCTGCCATCAAAAAACGGTTCTCTTTCGTCAATAGTATAATAATCAAATTGGTATTTTTTTTCAACCGATGTAGTTGAACCTCCAACAAAATGATTAACCTGAGAAAGCAATGATTTTCCAAATTCACCAGTTATATATGTCATTACATATCTTGACACTTCTCCCCAGTTCGAATTTACTACAACATTACTAAGTCGGTGTCCTGTGACTTCTTTAAATCCATAACGGTAAGACACCTGCAGGTCTTCTCGTTGAACCGTAGCAGGATTCTCAAGATTGAAGTTAACTGAATAGGCACCGTTGATATTCGTACCGCTACATGTATAAATTATTTTCTTTAAATAAATCTGTTTACCGCCATCGGCAATTGTGCCCGGAGCTGACCATGTTTTTGTCTCATACTGATATATCACAGAATTACCGTTCACATCCTCAATACGGCTGAGCTCCCATCGGGCAATACCTAAGCTAGTAGAAATCCTGCTTTCCGAAGTCTCGCCAAAATAGTAAACAGTTCCACCTTTATCTGTTACTGTCCAATAATAATTCGTTGGATTGGTACCATGCCGAACAATTTTATTGAATGCTCCTTCAACCCTTGGATAGAACTGCTTTTCAGAGGCTGTTCCTCTTGCAACATAGTTACTCCGCTGAACCTGCGGTGTCAATTCTTCACCGGCATATAAGTACGATTCTGTTTCATTAATGGCATCATAACGCGGGACTCCCCATCTTGTTTCAACAGAAATTTCTGGCACCTGAATATTCCATCCCAATCCCATCCAGCCATTTCCACCCTGACTACTGTATTGAATGCTTAGTCCGGGCTGCATTCCTGCTCTTCCCGCCGGCACCTCAATAGACAAGCCAGTTGTAGCCGAACCCATATTGTTTGCAGATGGTGCCGAAATCAATGCAACTCCGGCCAATGGATCCGCCACTTTCAAGTCTGTAATGGATGTTGGCGTATATGCAGACACTTCGGGCATTTCAGGTGCTTTAATAACTCCATTGATAAAGTCAGTAAAATGATTTGTTTTTGAAACAATTTCATTCTGAACTGTATCTACTGAAACTCTGTCTAGTACAACCCAAGAGGAGTTTTCTTCATCAAAATAATATGTATAAATATCCTCAGGACTATACCCAACCGGAATTTGGGATGGATCATACTTAATTCTGATCTCAATTTCTTTATTGAACAAAACTCCATGAGGCAACATTCTATAACCACTGCCCATACCTGTTACATTCTCCATCCCTTCTTCCAGAGGGGTCATGTCTTTCTTTCTCAGCGTCATGGCACTTATCGTAGTCATGCTGTTAATATCGCCTTCTGCACCCTGTAACGATATTCCACCATGACAAATAGAAAAACTGCTCGCAGGATTACAGAAAAATTTGCTCACCGATGTAGCATGTTCAAGCGGATAACTTAAATCATATTCACTTTTCTCATTAAAAACCAGTTTTTCTTTGATGATTTCTCCATCCTCAAACCGTGCTTCAATTTGTACTTCGCTGATCTCATTTTCACCTGTATTAAGCACATCAGCCATGTTTTCAAATTGGCCTTGCTCTGTTTCCGTTTTAACACCATTGACCCACACTTCAGCATCGCAACTGCCATTGCCATGAACAAAACCTTGTACATATGCCTTGTTGTTGTCATAATACTCCTGGCCAGTGGTATTGAGTACAATTCGCCGCTCCGGAGAGAATTCTTCAATGTGCAACCTGATATTTTTAACCCGGTATGAGTACTTAGCCTGATCGGCAGTTGAAAATCGTATTGTGTTCAAGCCCTTTCTCACAGCATCAATATGCAGTTTTTCCTTCTGATGTGACCACGAATCATTTTTAGTAACAAAATAACCGCCACACGACAATTGATCATTTACACTCTTACTGATCCCACTGTAATCACTTACACCAAATAAATCATATTCAAGCCAAACGATGCTGCCATCTGTGGGCTTTTCATCCAAAAAACAACTGTAAACGGCTCCGCCAGGTACATATTCTTCGTTTATATATCCAACCAAACATTCACGGCTGCCTGCATCTGAAGGTACTGGATTTACAAATGGTTGCGATCCGATTACATTTTCACCTGTAGTATCAATGTCGGATTCATTCGCGGCATGAGCAGTTCCAAGCCCTTGCATCGTATAATTCTTGACAAATTCACCGTTTTTATTCCACGAACGATTATTGGTAAAAAGCATCAGAAATGCTATGATTGCAACCAATCCTGTGTACGAAAATGCTTTAGTCATAATACTGAGAATGTAATTACTGAAAGTTTTTTATCGTTTTATTGAACAACAAGTTTTCGAACCAAACTCTTATCTCCATACACTACCTCAATGGTGTATAAACCCTTTGTGTTTATATTGTACGGAATATCATATACCTGTTGCCCTGCTTTTTCAATTCGACCTACCAAATCACCGCGGGCATCACGTATGTCAACCGAAACTTTAGTTTCTACGTCAAATGCCACATGAATACTGAACCTGCCGTTTGTTGGATTGGGTGTAATATAACAGTTTTCAGTTTCTGCAATTTCTGTTGTTTGATTTTCCTCAGATGAAACAGAATTAATCACAGTTTGCCTAGCACCTTCAATTCTAAGCGAAATAGAATCCTGGTCTTTTACCCTGTCTGTAACAAATACTTCATATTCTCCCGTTGGGAACCCGTCTCGCAGGTGTACCCTTTCGGGACTATTCCATTGCCAGTTCATGCCAGTTTCTTTATTCACAATTCTATATTTGAATGGTCTGACACCGCCAACAACATCTATTTCAATGTTTCCGCTTGCCAGTTGCTCATCATACTGGCCATTGGCAAGTAATGTCAGCTTTTCACCAAACAAAAAACGAAATTGATCATGTCCATTTTGATCAACATCCCAGCGGACTTTATTGAAAAAATAAATACAGTCATTAAGAATACTGTCACTTTTGAAGATGCGGCATTGATCTGGAATAAATACACCATTACCATCGCTATTTATTACCAAATAACATGCATCTTCAAAATCAGCACCACCTGCATCAAGCCGTACCTGGGTTTCCCGGTTAGTATCTATTGCATTACTAACACTCATTAACCACGTTTTTTGACTGAGATGACTTATTTCAAATTCATCCTTTCCTGCACTGCTGGAACAACTAAGGTCTAAATTATTGTTGCCCCAAACATAGTACTCATAATCATACAACGCTCCATCATTCATAACATTCATTGAGTCAATTGCTTCAAGGCCAATTGTCAGATCATCACTTCCACCCAAACCGCTCGATTGCTTCTGGTACAATTCAAAAAGACTGTCTTTACCAATACCGGCAACGGCATTGTGAAAATCAGTGTATTCATCGTAATTCCATACACTATCGCCCCTCGAAGTTACATAATCGCTCTTGTGTAATGTAATACCATATTTTATTGCCAGGTAGCTCTCAACTTTGAGTACGGATTCCTGATTGAGTTCTCCGTCAAATACAAGTATTTCTGCCAGATCACCAGTAAAACTCAAACTATCTTTATTCCCTACCGAAAAGTAATACAAAGCACTGTCAACTTCTGACTCATGCCAGCCAATTGACGCCTTGTTTAATGCAGCCTTGCCATCCTGATAGGCTGTATAGGGCATTTTTGTTTCCCCCACATTTAAGCTGCTACATTTCAAACCGGCAAAAGTCACACTGTCTGTACGAAGGCTCCAAATAAACCCATCTGCATCGGGCATAGAAGCTCTGAATACACAAAACACCACAACACGCTTACTTGTTAACGGAGTGCTTGTAAATCTGTAGTCAAGCAAAGCATCCTCAAATTGTAATGCTTTGTTGAAATTAATTATTCCTCCATTATTAACGCTCATTCCAGACGCACTCACAGCCGTATGCATCTGGCCGCTCCTATCAGGAAGCACCAGACTCGTATCGCTGCAATAGTTGGCGTCATACCACAAATAAGGTTGTACCTGCCAGTTTTGACAATTGCCTGTTTTCGGAACAATTAGGAAACAAAGCATAATTACAATGATCAACAAATGGTTTTTTAGCATAAATCTTCCTGTTTTGCAAATCAACAAAATGTTAATTCGGAATTTGCGGCAAAAATAAAAAAATTTAATTACATTTTAGTTTTTCCCTAATTATTTTTTAATAATTTTTGCTATTCATGTTCGTTGCTAATATTATATGAAATTCGTAAATCTTGTTTTCATTACATCAGACATAGCTGTTAAGTCTGTATAAAATTCAAGAAATCCATGTGGAAACTATAGGCCGCGCAAAACAAAAGCAGGAGCACGAAAACCGCACCCCTGCTTTATTTTTTACCAAATCAAAACACCTACTATTTTCTGATTTCCAGCTCCTCAATGAGTCTGGTCCCACCCGAAAATTTCTCAATAATAAACAATACATAGCGGATGTCAACGCAGATGCAGCGCTGCAAAGCCGGTTCAAATACAATGTCGCCCGACATGGCTTCCCAGTTGCCATCGAAAGCCAGTCCGATAATTTCACCATCTCCATTCAGCACCGGAGAACCGCTGTTGCCGCCGGTTATGTCGTTGTTGGTAAGGAAACAGGTAATGATATCGCCATTCTCGGCATATTGTCCAAAATCTTTTTTCGCGTACAGTTCCTTCAACTTTTCATGAACAATAAATTCTTCATTGGTCGGATCTTCTTTTTCCATCACACCGCTGAGGGTTGTTACAAAATTATAATCAACAGCATCGGCTTTTGAATACGGAAGTACTTTTCCATA
>Ga0209373_10001922_pt1 | contig 22476 bp, 21 predicted proteins | sample Higcelweek5metaG_FD_187173 | JGI IMG/M metagenome (GOLD analysis project Ga0209373, IMG submission 187173) | Freshwater pond sediment microbial communities from the University of Edinburgh, under environmental carbon perturbations - High... | ecosystem: Environmental > Aquatic > Freshwater >... | reverse complement strand
ATTTCATCAAGAGTCAAATACGGTCGAATCATCGGCAACCTCCAGTTTGGGTTGCCGATAATATAGCACCGCTATCAGTAAATATCTATATTTGAAAGCGAAATAGTATTAATTGAATTATCGCAAGATGGCATGTCAAATATGCCATCTTGCGTTGGATGCCTATGAACAGCAACGGAAAAGCGGTATTTTGCAGGTAGCCTATTTCATGTAGTCGGCGGAGTAATTATTTTCACAAGGTAACTGACCACTTCAAAAATATGTTTCGCGGACAATTCATGTAGTTCGGTACAAGAATTCGGATCCGAGACTGGGCCGGGTTGTCCCCAATCCAGCATGGCGGGACGCAACCAAACAACTCTCGCTGTTTTATCATTTTTACAGTAAGCTGTTATAGCCCAAACGGGGCGGCCTTTGCTTCTGACAGCAGTAACAAGAACATTACAGTTATTATTTCGTGCATCTTCTATATTTTTATCCACTATCTCTTGCGAGTCCCCCGATGATGCAAAAGCAATACGAAATTTGCATTTCGGAACTTCAAAAATAATGGTATGATTTCTGCGAGGCTGAAGTTCTTGTAAATTACCAATGCAAACAATCGGAGTCAATCCCATTTTGCATGCTTTCTGATAAAAATTTTTCGCAGCTAAATTAATACTCGATGTTTTTCCTTTTCCTCCAGGTGCAGTAACAGCGATAATTTCCATGATTTTTTCCACCCGGTTAAACTTGAGTTTTCTGCTTATAGGTTTCTAAAAGATACTCCGAAAAAACAATGGCAGTGTTAATGACTAACTGCGCATCACGTTTTTTGATCGTAATACGACTTTGTCCAACGCCATGGGCATCACTATTCATATTTCGCATTTCTGCGATGGATTGAAGTATCGTTTCGAGACCAGAAAGAAGCTTATTGATCCTCTCGCCAAAGCTTTTTTGGGTATTCATATTGTAGCAATCTTTGAATTGCCCATAGAGTTTCTTAATGTCGCCCTTAGCGGTAACAGGGATTAATTTCTTTTCCAAAATAAAAATTAGAACTTCTTCAATCAGTGTTCGAGACTTTGTTATAACACTATCAAAGTTTTCCGCAATCATATCATCAGTACAACGATCCGGCAAAGACCGAATATATTCGACTCCAATGTCTTTGACTACTGGAACAGAAAGGATGGGATCGGCATCGGACGGAATGATTTGAAAGCGTTTATTGATACAAACCAGCCTATTGCCACTCAAGAAAAGATGTCCATTAATAGCACTAATGACTTGATTAACAACATTTTGATAAGCTACGGCTATTTTTTCAGGATTATGAAGTGATGTTAAATCTTTAAAATTAACCCGATCAAACCAGAATGCCAATAAGTCCGATTCTCGCTGTTCTCTGATTGCAAAATCCAATAGCTCATCCATGTATTTCCAACGGCTTTCTCCCCCTCCATAGGTTCTTGCAAAGCCGAATCGTGTTGATCTGTCCACAAGGACAGGTCCAGACAGGCGAGGCATTTCTATTTTGTAGCCGTCGCTACCCGCGATAGTCGTATCTCCGATGAGAATATCCAATATCTCGCGTTGTTTCAATAAACTAAAAGATGGTTCGCTCATTTCATCTTAACCTTTAAAAATTCTAATATTGGACAAAATGGCTCAAAACACACTATTGGAATTGTTAACAAAATCAGTTTTGAACGAAGCTGATTTGAAACAGATAATCTTTCCACTAGGGGCACGGATAATACAAGGAACATCGGCTTTATTTCCGCCTTTTTTGTTGGGGCGTTCAATGACTTTTTTCTGGAGACGTTCAACAGCATCCGTCTCAAACAAATCAAGACTGTATGATGACCCGCTCAATATATCTTTAAGTTCCATTTTTTTCATATTCCTATCTGTTCAGTTTATTTATCGTAATGAGTTTTTCAAGCCCTCGTCAAATGCTTTCTATTCATCACTCAAGGGGGTAACAATTTTTATTAAACTATCATCAAAATACGTTTATTGCAAGTGCCAAGAAAAAATTCAACAGACAAAGATGAGCGTTCTTAAGATTCAAATAAGATATTTACTCAAAAACGATCTTGCTGCAGTTCAAAAATTTTCGCATATATATTACAGTATGAAGAAAAGCGCTCATCTGTCCTTTTGCAGGACGGATGGTCTTTTTTTATGTACAAAAACGAACTTGATTCGGAGGTGATTTTATGAAAATCGAAGTGAGTAAGAACATGTTGGCCGGAGCATTGGCGGCTCTGGGGAAGTTGGTCAGTCGGATGAGTCCCGTCGAGGAGTATAAATCCGTGCTGCTTGTGCTGGAAAACGGAACCTTGCGTTTCCATACGTGCGGTCCGGAAGAGACGATGGAATTTACGCTGAACTGTGAGGCGGCGGAGGGAGCGTTTCGTCAGATCGTGTATTTCGACGCGCTGCAGAAGGCGGTCCGGAGCGGGAAAGGCAAGGAAGTCAGCCTTGAAGTGGAGTCCGGGATTCTGCTGGTGAACGGAGTGCCTCTTTTGTCGGTGCAAGTCGAATGGCCGGAAGTAAAAATTCCGTCTCCGCTGAACCCGGTGGACTTGCCGGACGGATTCGTGGAGATGCTGGCAAAAGCGGCTCCGATCGTGAACCGAAATGAGGTCAGGAGAACCTTGCAGGGGATTCATCTCTCGCCGGATGGAATCACGGTAACGAATGGAAAAGAGCTGCTGAACATTCCCTGTGCTCTCAACACGGAAGGACTGAATCTGCCGTTTCCTCTGGCGTTATTGAGCGCAAAACCGAGCGGAGAAGGCAAGCTCTCGATCTGGAAAGATCGGGACCTCACGATGTTCCGGATTACGTATCCGAAATGGACATGGACCGCCCGAGCGTTGCCGGGACTGTATCCGAACTGGAAACAGGTGTTGCCGCCGAAAGAACACATCCGGCATACGGTCGAGTTTCTGCCGGAACGCGGAGACCAGCTGGAGATTTTTCTGAAAAATGTGCCCGAGAATCCGCCTCATAATCAGGTGGAGCTGTCGATGTCCGATCCTGAAACGATGTATATTCAGGCAGGCGAGATGCGGACTTGGATCACTGCCACATTTTCCTGCAGCTGGGAGGACTTCACGCTTCCCATGAATAAACATCTGCTCCTGCGTCTCTTATCGCTGGAACATACGAAAATCGAGGCTTGTGACGGCTACTATCCCGTGCTTGCAACTGGCGGGATCGGGCAGTATGTCGCCATGCCTCTCTACCGCAAAAGTCAGCCTCAAAATGAAAACCCCATTCAACCCAAACCCAAGGAGGAACCCGGAATGGTCGAAGTGAACGAAAACAAAGTTGTGTCGGCTCCGATGCCGACAGCCACCCAAAACAACAATCCCGAACCCGAAACGATCCAGCCGATGGACGATCTTACAGCCACGGTCGAATCCTTCCGTCTCAAGCTCAAGGCCGCGCTCGACGAGTCCAGCAATCTGAGCCGCAAAGTGAAGGAAGTCCAGCTCGCCCAGAAGCAGAAAGAACGTGATTTCGTGCTTGCGAAACGTGCGATCGAACGCATCCGGATGGTCAGCGGGTTCTAACGCAAAAAACAAAAAAGTCAGAGAGGACAGTTCCCGGTATGGGGAGCTGTCCTTTCGCATTTTAAACGGAGGTAGAAAAATGTTGAAGTTGACAGCCAGTTATTCAAAGAAGGTGCCTGTTCCTGAAAGCGAATATTCCAGTCAGTCGTATCATTGCTGCGTGGAAATCGAAATCGCGGAAGGATTGAGCAAGGATCAGCTGGACTCGCGAATCCATGAAACTTTTTCGATTGTAAAGAACAGCGTCGAAAATGAGCTCCACGGCGGCAAGTCCTCAATCCCACAGTCCCAGAATTCCAAGCCGCAGACCGATCCTTCACACGGACAGAAAAACGCGGATGTTCCGGCAAGTCCGAAGCAGATCAAGTTTCTGCTGGACCTCGCAAGAACGAACGGAGTCACGCCCGAACAGATCAAGGCTCGCTATCGGGTAAACTCGCTGGAAGAGCTGACCCGGACGCAGTGTTCGAAGGCCATCGACGAGCTCAACGGAAAGGCGGCGTGAAATGGAAAGAACCGTGGAAAAGGCACGCGCGAACCCTCATTGGAGTTTCAGCGCGTTGAACACGTATTTGAACGTGTGCAGCCTCAAGTTCTATTTCCAGTATATCGAACATGCGCCTCCGGAACGCACGGGCTCCTGCTTTGCTTTCGGACGTGCCTTCCATGCTGCGCTGTCTGCCCAAGCGTATATGGCGAAAGTCGGACAGAGTCTTTCGGAGAAGGAAGGCAACGATCTCTTTGCCGACTTTTTCAGTGCGGAAGTGAAAGCCGCCGAGAATCTGGTTTACAAGCCCAAGGAGACGTATGACTCTCTGCTTGAAACCGGATTCCGTATGCTCCGGGAGACGATCCTTCAATGGCAGGATTATTACACGATCCGGGATGTCGCGCAATGCTTCTCGATAGAGGTGCCGGGACTGGATATGCCCCTGATCGGCGAATTCGATCTGGTGGTTACAGACGGCAAGGATACGTGCATTGTGGACTGGAAAACGTCTGCCTCGAAATGGGCGTATGGAAAAGCGGACAAGGACTTGCAGGCGACTATCTATACGTATGCCTATAAGCAGATGAACGGAGTCCTGCCTCTTTTCCGGTTCGATGTGGTGACGAAGACCAAAACGCCGAGCGTGGAGAACCATTACACAAGACGCAATGAGGAGGATTTCGCACGGTTTGAATTCCTGGCCAACAAAGTGCAGGAGGCGGTTCAGAAGGGCGTCTTTCTCCCGGCGGAAACCAGTTTTTCGTGCGCGGATTGTACGTATGCGAATCGATGCAAAAAGTTTCACAGAAAAGGAGTGTGAAGTATGTCAAATCTGATGATGAGTGGAGGCGGTCGTTTCGTGGATCGGGAGACTGTGGCTCTGGTGGACACGCCGGTCCCCACAATGAGCTGGAAACCGGTGCCTCATATCGAGGTGATTGACGCGGTGAGCAAGGTCGTGAGAGCACATCACTGGACGATCACGGAAGAGCAATTCGGGCTGGCTCGGGAAGGACAGAAACTTTTCGGGGTCATGAAAATTAACAAGAGTTCAAGCCCGGAATGGACGCGCTGTATCGGTCTCCGGAACTCCCACGACAAGAGTTTTTCCGTGGGATTGTCGGCCGGTATCACGATCATTTGCTGCAGTAACCTCGCATTTGGAGGAACGACGGTCATCAAGCGTCGGCATACCTCCGGGATGGAACTCTCCCAGCTGATCGATGTGGCGGTGGACGAGTTGGAGAGCGAGTTTCTGACGCTCGAAACAGTGTCGGAAGATTTGAAAGTGCTCTATCTCAAGAACGACAATGAGGCTCGTTCGGTGATCGTGCGGGCGGCGGAGTTCGGAGCGATCAACAGTTCCGATATTCTGCCCGTGTTCCATGAGTTCAAGAAGCCCCGGCATGTTGAGTTCGAGGAACCGACTCGCTGGAGTCTTCTGAACGCCTTTACGGAGACGGTCAAGAAATACACGCCACAGCGGGTCGATTGGAGCTATACGGCCTTGACCCGTTGCTTTGGATTGGATGGAAAACAGCCTCAACTCTGGAGCTGATCTTTCTACTATATCGGCGGCACACCACCTTCCCGGCACAGGGGAAGGCTTCCGTCCTGAATCAGCTGTGCGTATTCCATGGGACGGAAGATGCCCTTCCATGAGCGTGATGCACTCGTGGTCGTATTCCAGCATCCCGGAGCAGACGAGTTAAGGCGTCTGTTCCGGTCATTTCTTTACTATGAAAGGTTTTTATTTTATGTCTGTTTCAAAAATGTCGTGTCCGAACTGCGGAGGAGTGGCCTGTCTGATACGCCGTGCGGAACCTGTTGCTACGATCGGAGGAGCGGTCACGGGCGGACTGGTCGGATACGGAAGCGCCACTGCCGCCGCCGTTGTCGGAGCCTTCTTTCTGGGACCTGTTGGAGCGTTGGCCGGAGCCACCGCGACCACGATCCTCTCAGTGATCGTCGGGGCGGCTTCCGGAGGTGCGGCGGGGAACTCGGTCGGCAAGGTCGTCGATGAGAGTGTGGTCGGACAATACCGCTGCATCAAGTGCGGCCAGACGTTCAAGGTGTAATCATGGAAGAACGGAAATGTCCCGAATGCGGCGGAGTATTGATCGAATGGGATGACGGCTATCTCTGCGTCAGTTGCGGGGTGGAGTATGAGCGTCCTGGAAGAACAAAAAACGAAGAAGAAAACGAAGGGAATAACCCCGAGTAGGAGGAGAAAATGTTTGGATTCAAGAAGCATGAAGAAAACAAGGGAAACGCCGATCCTGAAAAAGAGGCGTCGAATCTGCCCACTGAAGATGAGGGCAACAGGATCGAGGACTGGAGCGACACAACGTTGGAAGACGCAGGGATCGGTTTCGGTCTCGGCATTCTGGCAACTCTGGTTGTGACGGGCATCGTTGGCCTCTTCAAAAAATAATACCGGCATAACCCGGACTCTCCTGTGCCTGGCCGGTATGGGAGAGTTTTTTTTGCCATTCCCCGAACTGGAAAAGTCATTCGGCAACTAAAATGCGATTGAACGTTTCTCACTATTTCAAGGAAGCGTTATTACACTCCCTTTTTGCATTGATTATACCTGTTAATAAACAAGCACTGCATATCATCAACAGTAACTGCATGTCGGTCAAAACCCCATGAAAATGGGACTTGCTTCTTTTCCAGGCTGATTTTCCCGCAAAACACACCGGCGTCAGGTAAAATGGTTTCGAGACTACCTGACATTGTTTTACGGCACCTTGTCCAGATTTTAAATCAATCCGCGGTGATCAAGCCAATTTCAGAATTTTTCGCTCTTCCTCATTGAAAACTTTTTTTGACGCGGCAAGTTCGCCTTGCCGTTCTGAACCCGTTTCTTTCGTAAGTTGTCAGTCAGCCCCATTCCAGAGATAAATGAGAGTGAACCAATTTCAGCAGTCTGCATAAGAATGGAAAGAGCGGGCGTCGGCGCTCGGATGCGGCTTTCCCGTTCATGACTGCGAATATCCGACAGAATGCCGGAGAAAAGATGTTCGAAACACTACCCTGCTTGCGAAAGCCCCCCAGATGCCCATATCTTCGAACAGGCGTCCCGCATAATGCCTCTCGCCTTTTCTGGCGAAACGCTTTTTTCGCGTCAGGATATGGGCTTTTTTACTGTATTTTTTCGCCGAGGGAACTGGGATATCCACGGGTTCATATGGAACACAATCAAATTATTTTCTCAAAAACGCATTGCTTTTATTTGGTATTATGTTATATTACCAAGAAGAACAGAAAAAGACAGGGAAATTGAATATGCAGCAAGAAATTTATGAAAACGGATTGAAAAAGGTCCTCTGTCAAAAACGAAGCGACCTCCAATTGACAAGTTGGTTTTTGTATCAGGAAATCAAGATGAAAGTACGGGAAGAACTGCGGGCAAAGGGAACGGACCCGGATTCGCCGTCGGCGGCAGGAGAAATTCTCTGCCGGTGCGTTGAACGGATGAACCTCTCCATTCCCAAGGGGAGCGCGTTCGCGGGAAGTCAGGACGATGCATTCTCGCCCAGTTATGCGCTCATCAATCCGAGTTTCAAGGTTGAGTCTTTTGCGGGATACTGCGACCCTGTGGCAATTTATGACGACATGCCCGTTACAAAAGAATTCCCCAAAAAACGGACTGAAAAAGTCCGGGAATATTATCGTGCCACCTCCTATGTGAAACGGCTATTTTCCGTTTATTCCGAATATAAGACGCTGACTTCGGAAGTTGCATTCTTCATGGAACCGGTAACGGGACACATGATTCCCGATATGCAAATGATACTGTCCAACGGAATGGATGCGCTTCTTCGCAAAAGCAACACTCCGGAAACTCCTTTCGTCCCGGTAATGCGCCGGGCGGCACAAGCGGTGACTATTCTTGCATCAAGATACGCCGATCTCGCAGAAAAACTGAAAAAGGAACGTTCCGCCGATTCGAAAGAATGTGAACGTCTGGATGCGATTGCGGCGGCTTGCAGAAAAGTGCCCGCCCTTCAGGCTGACACGCTCTTCGAAGCCATTCAGTCGTATCTTCTGCTTTGGGAGACAATGTGTCTGGAACAGGCACCGAATCCATACGCGTTTTCTGCAGGTAATCTGGACCGTGTATTTCAGGCGTATTTGAAGGATACTCCATTTGAGGAAGCCGTGGTCCTCTTCCGTCATCTGCTGGCTTTCTTCATGGTGGGACGCAGAGGCTGGGCAATTTCGCAGAATTTTCTGCTTGGGGGTCGTGATGAAACAGGAAACGATTTGAGCAATGCCATGACGGACGTCATTCTGGAAGCATTCTACCGTTCGAATCAGCCGCAACCGGCGCTTTCAGTCAAGATTCATCATGCGACTTCCGATTCCCTCTACCGCAATATGGGACGTTTTTTCTTCACGGCAGGACATTCAACGCCTTCCCTCTTCAATGACGATATGGTCAGAAAACTTTTGAAATGCAAAGGCATTTCCGAGTATGACATTACTTCCTGGGCCGTTGCTGGCTGTCAGGAACCTTTGATCATGGGGTTGGAAAATGGCAATACGACCAATACATGGCTGAACCTAGCGAAAATTCTGGAGATCACTCTTAACAACGGGAAATCGCTTTTGACGGACAAAAAAATGGCTCTTTCGTATTCCGAGCTCGGTTACGACTCAGCCGAGGTCCTTTTTGCAGACGCCGAAAATGCATTTCTGCGCCAACTCGACTATCTCCTTCCGTTTATGGAAAAAGCGGGCAATTCCTGCACGGAAATGATTGGGACACAGGTAACGCCTTTCGGTTCGCTTCTTTTCGGAGGTCTGGAAAGCGGGCGCGATATGCGTGATCCGCTTCATCCCGGCGTTCGTTACTCAGGCAGCGGCTGTCTGATTCACGGAATCGCGGTGGTGACCGATTCTCTGCACGCGATCCGGCGACATCTTGCCGAAGGCGGTACGGCAAATGAACTGCTACTTGCTCTGCGCGACAACTTCGCCTCGTCGCCCCGATTGCGTGAACGTCTTCTCTCCTATCCGAAATACGGATCGGACAACCCTGAATGCGACTCATATGCGGGACGTCTGGCAGGGATTGTCGCAGACAAAGTTCATGCATTGCGAAATCCATCGGGCGCCCCATATATGCCGGACTATTCCACGCCGAGCACACACCTGCTGTACGGATACTGGACAGGGGCGACCCCGGATGGACGCAAGGCGCGGGAAATGCTCAATTATGGAATCGATCCGCGTCCGGAAACGGCTCCGGCGGAACTGACGGACCAGCTGATTTCCGAACGGGCAATGCCCTTTGGAAAAATGGAAGGCGGTTATGCGTCGCATATCGGTTTGCGTCCATCCGCGTTCATCCAGGCGGAATCGGCCGGGGACAAAGGCCTTCTCATGAAGAAAAAAATCATCGAACCGCTTTTCTCGGAAAAAAACGGCGAGGCGCCTTTCTATGTCTATTTCAACATTGACGATGTAGCTCATCTCCGGAAGATTCTTGCCGATCCCGAAAAATATGCGCCATCGGGAATTTATGTGATGCGGATTCACGGCACCTTCGTGAATTTCCTTGATCTTGCTCCGGCCATCCAGAACGATATCATCGAACGGTTGGAGCGCAATGAAAATGTCTGATCTATACAAAACGGAAGGGTTTTCTCTGACGGAGCAACTCCGCGACAGAATTGTACGCGACATTCTGAACGGCACTTATCTTCCCGGAGGAAAACTGCCTACAGAACGCCAGCTCGAAACCTGTTCCGGAACAAGCCGTATTACGGTGCGCCGCGCCTACGCACAACTTGAAAAGGCGGGTATTATTGAGCGAAAACGGTCGGCGGGAACCATTGTCTGCAGAAGTTTCCGGGCACATGCGCAGATGCCTGAATCGATCGGACTCATTACCGTTCTTCCCAATGAGTTTTCACGTCAGTTCGTTGAGTCGGTCTGCCGCCGATGTTTTCAGCTCGGCGTTCTCACTTCATTATGCATTCCCGAACCAAACACGGGGGAAGAACAGTTCACCGCGGCCTGCCGGATGACTTCACGCGGAATCCGCAACTTGATCGTATGGGGAGCGGACGACTCCATCGAGTTCAGTTCTTTCGAACGGCTTCGGATTCTCGGAGCGAATCTGGTGTTTTTCGACCAGGTTCTCCCCGGTCCGTGCGCTGATTTCATCGGACTGAACAACCATGATGCGATCGAATCGCTCATTACACAGGCGCTGAAAGATGGAGCAGAGTTTCTTGAGTTCCTTGATTGGCCCGATTCAAAACTCGACTCCAACCGTGAACGCCGGAAGGCATTTGAAGAGATTGCAGCCAGAACGGCACTGCCATTCCGTGTCAGAGAAATTCCTGACGGAATACGCTCATGTGATGCCGCATCCGATGTCAGACGGATTCTCGAAGATTGCAGAAAATATGCTGCTTCCGCAGTGATTGCAGTCAATTCGCCGCTGCTGCTTTCTCTCTTCCGGGACAAACATGAAAAAATACGTTTCTATTGTGTGGATTTCTCTGAAAAGCTTCACTCGCTCCATGGAACCGGATATGCACAGCCGATACGAGAAATGGGCGCAGCGGCAGTCGATGCGCTCTTTGAACAATGCCGTATGGGAATGAAATGGAAAGCCTCGGTGCAACGTTTCAATGGAAAGGTTATGTGCGCATGAGAATCTTTGCAACGGGCTGGAGTGACGATGTCGATGGACCGGGACACCGAAGAATTTTTTATCTCAAGGGCTGCAATCTGGCCTGTCCTTGGTGCGCCTCGCCCGAGAGCATATCTTCTGAACCATGCATTCTGTTTTATCCAAACGGAATAAAAAACGGAGAGGATTTGTCCTATCTGTGTCCGCACGGAGCTCTCCGGAAAAATGTGCTCGACAGGGCATGTTGTCGAAAATGTGCCGCTATGGAGTGCGCTGACTACCGAAAAAAAGTATTCGTCCGAGCCGGAACGGAGATGACCGCAGATGAGATTTTTGATGATATTTTGCATCAGAAAGATAACTGGAGAGCCTTTGACGGAGTCACATTCGGAGGAGGCGAACCGACTCTGCAGAGCGCACAACTCATTCCTTTGTTAAAGCGGCTGAGGGAAAAAGGAATTCATACCGTAATCGAAACAAACGCTTCAACCGACGTATTCGCTAATGTTGCAAAACAAGTTTCGCTCCTTATCGCGGATCTGAAAGCCGGAACGGAGATCACCTTTCGTAAAACAACAGGCGGCGAGTTGAAAAAAGTTCATGAGAATCTGCTTTTCGCCTCGGAAAACATTCCCGGTCTGCTGATTCGGATTCCATTTGTGCCGGGGATCAATGATTCGATGTGCGAAAAATCTGCGATGGCAGAATTCCTTGCGCTCTGTGCTGTGCGGAGAATGGAAAAAAATGGAAAGAAACTGAAAGTCGAGATATTACCATTTCACCGTCTCGGATTGCCGAAATACCATGCCATCGGCTGGAAGTGCAAGTTTGAGGATGCACTTTCACCCCAGCCGGAACAAGTTGGAAAATTCATCTCGCTGCTGAAGAGACATCAAGTCGATGTGATTGGGAAAAAAGCGGAAAAACAACAACTCTGGGAAAGGAATGCAAATGTCGGAGCGCCGTATTCTGGGAATTGACATTGGAACAACAAAAGTCGCACTGGTGCTTTTTTCACCTGAAAATCCGGAAGACAGCAAAGTGTATTCGGCGGATCACAAGGCCGGATTCATCCCCTGTCCGGGCTATGCCGAACAGGTCCCTGAAAAGATTTTCGAATGCCTGGAAAAGCTTCTGGTTCAGATTCCTGCCGAACTGGCGGAAAAGATTGAAGCAGTCGGATTGACTGGACAGATGCACTCCGTAGTTCTCCTGAATGCGGAAAAGGCATCGTCCATCGTCACTTGGCAGGACAGACGCGCTTCGGTCAACGGCAATCTCGAACATTTCCGGAAACTCTCTGGATGTCCACTATCGGATGGATTTGCCGGAACAACGCTTGCACAAATGAGCCTGGAAAACACCCTTCCCAAATTGCACTTCTGCACCGATCCGGCGGATTGGATCGGCGCACGTCTGACCGGATGCGCAAAACCGCCAATGGACCCGACCTTTGCCGCGTCATGGGGGATCTATGATATTGAACGCGGGAGATGGAATGAAAAAGCACTGGACTCATTGAAGATCCCTCGTGATCTCCTGCCGGAAATGATTCCGTCAGGAAGTGTAATCGGGAAGACGAAGGGAGTCCGAGGGCTCCAGGACGGAGTGGACGTTTTCTGCGCGATCGGCGACAATCAGGCGTCTGTGATCGGGACCTCGAAAGAGGTGGAGCGCGAACTTTTTCTGACGCTCGGAACCGGGGCTCAATTTTCGGCCGTTCTTTCGAAAGAGGAGAGGGAACGGTATGTTTTTCCGCCCGGTCTGGAAATACGCCCGTTCACGGAAGGACGTTTTCTTGTGGTCAACGCCCCCTTGTGCGGAGGACGCGCATGGGCATGGCTGGGAGACATGGTCAACTCGTTTCTGGAAGCGCTCGGCATTGCACGGATTCCGGAGAAAGAGCTTCTCGATCGACTGGACGATCTTGCCGTTCATGTCTCCGGAAACAGCGGACTTGTTGTCCATCCTGACTTCTCCGGCGTGCGAGGCAGAAGCGATATTTTTGGAAGCATCAGCGGAATCACGCTGGAAAATATGACCCTTCAAAATCTGGCAGGCGCTCTTGGATCGGGAATAATTGCCAATCTGATAAAGCCATTTCCTCCAGAGCTTCTGAAATCGAGAATCCGGATTGCCGGATCGGGGAACTGCGTCCGGCACTGCCGTGCAATCCGCATGGAAATCGAAAAACAGACCGCCCGCCCGTTGGAACTGCGGGAAATTCGAGAAGAGGCGGCGACCGGTGCCGCAATAATGGTTTCCAGAATTCGCAGAAACACACATCCTTTATACCCCCCCAAAAAGCAATTTCCAAGGAGATAAAACGATGATCTATGCAAGGAAAGAAACCATCGAGACATTATTTCAGGAATCCATGAAAATGCCAGTGGTCGATTCGCACACGCACATTCAGGACGATCTTCCCGACTTCAACAGGGAAATCGCCTCTGCCAATCTTGTCGGGACCCAGGCGTCATTCAACTGTTATCCGGAAACGGTCATTGAGGAAGCCTTGAAGAACAAACTTCTGGTGAGACGCCTGATGACCGACCCGCTTCACGGTCTGCTTTACTCCTGGTTCGCGGAGATTGCCGAAGGCGCCGGCGCCAATCTCGACTCCATCATTGAATCCATTGGCGACAACCGCGAAGCCTTGCGCAAAAACGCCGCAAGAAACCTCTGCGCAGCCTTGAAAAAAAGCCGTTTCAGCGAATATGCCCAATGGCTCCGCATCATGTTCTCTTTCTATCTCGACTCCGACTCCTCCGTATGCGATATTCTCGCTCCGGAAAACATCGATGCGCTTTACACTGCGGTCGCTGCAAAACGAAATTTGCCGGACTTTGCCTCCAAGATATTGCACGACAATAACATCTGCAGTTATGTAACAAGTCTGGAAAACCGTTGCGCCCTTCCTTTCGACTCAAACGGAATCACCCCGGACTCATTGGACCTCTCCCATGCCTTTCATCCGGAAGCCTACAACATGTTTGACGCCCATTATCTTGTCTGGCCGGAAGGAGCCACCGATTTTGGTTATTTTCTGGGCGGACACAAATACGAGTCGGAAAAATATCTGCTCCATCTGGAACAGATGCTGGGCGTCATGATCGATTCTCCGGAAAGTCTCTCGAAGGCGGTCAAGGACTTTCTGAAGAAGCTTCTCTGGTCCCCGAAAAGCAATCCGGAAAGCAGAATCCGCTATGTCAATATTTTTATGCCGGTCACATTGAAACTCAACGACGCCTTCGACATTACGGAAGTGAAAACGGCAATTCATTTTCACAAAGGCTCCCTGCATGGGAATTCGCTGAAACAGGTCGTTGCATTCGTCTCACTCGCAATGCTGGATGCGCTCGACGAGATCGGAGAGGAAATGCTCGCCCATGGTGAGGAATACGGCAGTTGTCTCCAGATCGCCATGGGAGTCTCCTATTTCATGGATCCCAGTCGCGAAATCCAGTCGTTTCCCGTTTACAAACCCGGAATGCCTCAGGAAGCATACTCCATGTGGAGCGCGTATCCGCACATTCATTTCGAATACATTCTCGCGCACGAACTTCTCTATCAGGATTTTTCAAACGCTGCAAAACAAGTCGGCAACATTTCTGTGGGTCCATGGTGGCATCTCTTCCGCAAACAGCATATCGCGGAAATGCTCTACGATCAGCTTACGATGGGACCGGTCACAAGTATCGCAAGTGGATTCACCGATGCCCGTTTCGTGGAAATGCTGGCAGCCAAATACCGTTCGGTGCGCTATGGCGTATCCATGGCGCTGGCAGAAATGGTGGATGATCCATTCTCATCCATGCACGGGAAAACGGATTCGGCCATTGCCGTGATGCGGGAAATTCTTTTCCTCAACCCGACCAAAATTCACCATCTGCCAATTCTCCGGCAAAAATAAACAACCTCGATGCAAGCATACGAGGTATTGTTTTCGCACAAAGTGCGACCAGCGTTTCGTCGCTGGACCACAACAGGCTTATGCCCGAGTTATCTTGTGCGATGCAAGCATCGGGGAATTTACCCTCCTCCGATTAAAGTCCTCCATCCAGCAACATAATATTCCAGCTTTCGAGATGCCGGGAAGTATCCGACGGTCAAATCAATTCGACGGGTTTTCCGTTCCGGGCCGATTCGAAAACGGCGTCCAGAATCTTCATGATAATCACGCCATCTTCTGGCTGAACAAGGAACGGTGTATCGTCGCGAACCGCATCCACGAATAAAGCATAGGCGGTCGGGGCGGAATTGGCCGAGTGCATCTTGCTGTCGAAATTATGTCCTGCGATTTCACTGTAATACTCTAATTCATAGAGATAGGTCTCATTGATGTTGTACTGATACATCCCGCCCTTATCGCCCAGCAGCCGGATATTCTGATTCTCATTTTCCTTGATGTTGGCAGCCCAGGAGGAAAGCAGTTCAAGCGTGGCGCCGTTATCGAACTTGATCATGGCGCAGGCGAGGTCTTCGACGGTATATTTCAGATTTCTTTTTCTGGCGAGTTCAGGACCGAATTTCGCATATGTACTTGCCATTACCCATGTCGGACGCGGATAGCCCATCAGCCAGAGAGCGAGATCGAGCCGGTGGACCCCCAAATCAATCAGCGGACCTCCGCCGGACTGTTCTTTGTCGAAGAACCAGGAGCTTTGCAGGGAACTGGTCCCGGTGTTGAAATCGGCATTGCAGAGACATGGAATTCCACGACGGCGGAACCAGTCGCTGCGAACATAGTAAATGTCGCCCAGAGCCCCTTGTTCGATCATATCTTTCATGGCTCTGGATTGCGGATAGAAACGGTAGGAGAAATTGATGCCGAGCTTGCGTCCGCCGCGTTTGGCGACGTCAAGCATCTCCTGCGCTTCCTTTGCGTTGAGCGCCATGGGTTTTTCACACAGGACATTTGCTCCTGATTCCAGCGCGGCGACTGTCAACGTTCTGTGCTGATTGTTGGGAACCGCAACCGAAACGATGTCGAGATTCTCCTTTTGAATCATCTCCATGCCTTCGCAATACACTTTGCCCCTGAATTCCGGATGTGTAACTGGAAGGCTGTCGCGCCGGTCCTGACGGCGATCTGCAATTGCGACCACTTCTGCATCACGGTGTTTCAAATAATTTGCGAGATGGTTTGTACCCATTCCCAATCCGATGACACCAACTTTCAATTTTTTGCTCATAACAGGGGCTCCCTGGTTGTGGAATTGTGTTATGTTCAGCCTTCGGGCCTTGTAAGAGTCTTTCCGAGGAGGGGCACTATCGAAGTGTCAATCGTTTTGCGAATCCGTACAGCAATCCATCTGACTGCGTTGCAGAGTCCCTTGGCATTCAACGGTCCGTTTCGACCTCCCTAGATGTGGCAGTCCTACTCACCACGGCAGAACATATGACGAGAAAAATCACTGATTCAGAATATAGTTGCGGACAGTTTCGGCGGATTGCGGCCATTTTTTAATTTCTCTGTCGCCGAGAATGATCACACCTTCGACGATCCCCTTGGTCATGTATTCGCGCGCCTTGTCCAGTTGGTAGGTCAGGAGGCGGGGAAGATTCCCGGAATCAGAGATTCCATATTCATGAAGGAAGATGCCCTGAACGATTTTCTTACCTGGAAAATATTTCCGGCATTGCTGAATATGTTTGTCGTATTCGAGAATCTCATCCATATGCCAGAACCAGAGGTTGACCACATCCATATAGGGTTGAATGTTGGAAAAATCCTTCCGCTGCAATTCGTGAACATAAACGACGCCGTACATCTTGAGAGCAGAGTTGTATTTTTTCAGCGCCCGGGCACGTGCCTCGAAGGGTTCGGGAAGAACGACCCGCAGAAAATTGGATGTGACATCGTCGCATATGGCGCCAAGGATGTTCGGATACTGAAGGGAGAGTTTGCTGAGACGTTCGGCATTTTCTTCATCGCTCAGACCTTCTTGTGCTCCCGGGGTGCGGCAGTTGGAGTTCACTTGGCAGAGCATGTGTTTGAAAGAGGCGTGCAGGGAGAGCATTTTTTCCGTGGTGGGGCCGTAGACGTAAACCACATTGTCCGCGCCGAAATATTTTGCGCCGCGCACGAGCGTATCGTCAGCCATGCTGCCTCCCCAATAAGGAGTCGGGCCGCCCCAGACCCACAGGTTGTTCGGTCCGAGTTTAGTGAATTTCGAGGTTTCCGTTTTCGGGGCTGAATCCAGAATTTCATCGACGATTCTCGCTACCTCTGATTTTTCCGCATCAATCAGCGTCGGCCATTCCGTATTGACTTTGGAGCGAAGCAGATCGTCTTCCACATAATCTGCAGGAGCAGGAGCCCCCGTCTCACCGAGTTTAATCGTGGGATGTGCTCGACGCACCTGAGCCGCCTTATAATTCAGCCGTTCGACCGCCAATTCAAAACGTTTCCACAGTTCTGGCGCAATGTTCATTTGTTTTGTCTCCATTTCCTAGTTTTATTTTCAGATGAATGCCGCTGACTGCTTGCAGTATATCAATATGTATATATATTATACTTTAGAGACGCTGAATTAAAATGTCATGAGTTGTATTTTATATGTCAAAAAGTAATTCATTCATAATTAACGGAACCCCCGAAACTGCTTTTGACGTGGTGGTGAATTCCTGCCGTTTTTCCCTCATCGAGAAATGGAATTATTCCGGTGTCGCCTATGCCTCTTGGATATTGTACTGGAATCCCGACCCGGGCGCACGCATCGAATGCAACCAGCAGACGATCATTCTGGACGCTGCCCATATTGCGCTGATCCCGCCCAACACCAATTTTTCCACCCGCAATGAACGTCCCTTCCGTCATCTTTATATCCATTTCGAAGCGCCTCCCCCGTTTGACCGCGTCAGGCGTGATATTCTCCGGTTTCCCGCACATGAAACAAAGGAGTTTTTCCTTGGAATGGAAATTCACCGCTCCGGGTATGCCATTCCCCTTCTTCTGCGCCGGATGCTCTATGCATATCTGCTACTGATTCCTGAAGAACAATTCCTCAATCCGGGCGAAATGACCTTAGACAGACGCATCCGCCGGGCAATCGAACTGATGAACGAGCATCTGAACAAACCTCCCTGCAACCGAGATATCTGCCGGAAAGCCGGGATGTCGTTGCCCTTCTATTATCACAAATTCGCGCAAGAACTGGGCATGAGTCCGAGACGCTATCTGCTGAATCAGCGGATGGAATGTGCGCGTAGACTGCTGGTCCATACAGATGATTCCATCGACGAGATCGCCGAAAAAACCGGATATGCCGACCGTTTCCACTTTTCCAAGACTTTCAAAAAGTTCTATACGATTTCACCCGCGGCTTACCGCCAGAACGATTCAGGAAACAAGTTCTCCCATTCCCCAATACTCTGAAAAGAATATTTTACGTTCTTCGCACCGGGAAGACATTACGGACAAAACAGGTTGATATTTTCTCCGCCTCTTTTGTTTTCATTCATCTGAAAACGGACGGGGGTCATGCTGAAGAAATTCCAGAAGCTTGAAATTTGTGCTTATTCATTTGCAGCAGTGAGGAGGCGCATACCATGAAAACAGCAATAAAGCACTTCCATGGAGTGAGTAGGAACCCGGTGGAAAAAATCTGGAAACCCGGTTTTTTCGGTTTCATTTTTACTATTTCTTTTATCATTTTTGACATTTAATTCTCTGGGAAAACTAATATATTGTCAGGACTGGAAAAGAACGTCGGAGGAAACAGAGTCTGAATACTCTTTCAACAAGGGAGAAGTCGCCATGTCTTGCGATTGGAATTTTTATTATGATTTCAACGCTGAACGGAAACTGGAAAACTGGGAAGTTGTTTCCCAGGAAAAAGAGCTCTTCACACTGAAAACCGAGTTTGAGTCCGAAGGAGGCCCCGTTGTTCTGCTCTCCCTCGAAGCCCCGCCCTACGACCCGGAGTATCCGCGAATTCTCCGCTATCGCGTTAATGGGGAATGGATCGACCTCCTGACACAGGCGGCGACGGTCTATGTGTATCCGCATTTCTCCCGGTCCGGAGCACGGGTCAGACTGAAGAAAGGGACAAATGTCTTTCTTGCGGAAGTTCATGGACGGGAACCGGATCCTCGTCCGAAACTGCGGGTCTCTCTTGCGGAGGATTTTGCCCCGGTCGAAAGCGTCCGTTATCAGGCGTTCCACGTCATCCCGCCGGAAAAATATGCGGTTCCCGCCGCTTCGCCGGATAGGGAAGGATTCAGGCCGGGAATCGGGGCTTTGACAACGCCCGGACGCTTTGGCTTTTCCAAGGGGGACGGCGTTCTGGACTGTGCCATGCCCACGCTTGGAACCATCGACAAAATGTATCTCTGCGGACATCCCCGCTACCAGAAGCCGTTCCGCTGGAGTTACTCCACGCTTCCGGAAGGAGCCTCGCAGCATGGGTCGTATTCGCCCGCCACGGAAGGAATCGACAATGATGACATCCATGTCAACCACCTGAGCGTCCGTTGGGGGGCGAAATTCGGAGACGCCTCCTATGCGTGCACCTATTCGCTCGCATCCCCCGGCGTCATTACGGAATGCGATTCCGGCATTCTTCGGATTTCCGGGCTGGAATTCGCCGGAAACTACCGGTATGTGGCAATTCCTCGAAAGAATCATACCATCGAGGTGACCGCTCTTCACGATGTCAAAGACATCAGAATGGCGGAGAATTTTCTCCTCCTTTTCGGATGCACTGAGTTCCCGGATCTGCCGCTGCTGATCGTCTTCCGGGAACAGCCCAAACGCATGGAAGTCAAGTCCGATCCCAAAACAAACCGTCTTTCCGAACTCGTTTTCCATGGCTGTTCCCTGATAATCACCGCGACGCCTTTCGGTTTTGAAAGTTTACAGCCGATCCGGCCCGATGACGAATCTTTTCTCCGTGACGTCATAACCCGCGCCCGTTTCTGGGGACACGCCGTTCTGGCGTATCCCGTCCGCTGTGAAGATTTTTTCAAACTTGACACCGAGGCGCAGACGGTCACCATTCTTCAAAAATTCTCCTACCGCCGGATCGAAGACGAATGGCATACCCCTCCGCTGGAACTCGCTCCCTTCCCTCCGTTACTCTCCCTCTGCGAAATGATGCGGAGCCCTGATGAAATTATCGACTTTTCCTTTCCGACGAAATTCGGCTATCTCCGCGGAGCGTTCGGGGACACTTCGCGCTACACGATTCCTTTCATGCCCATTGCCCGGAAATTTCCGTTGCGGGACGCCTCGGATTCCACCCCCGCGGACCTTCTGAAAAAGGGGATGGCGGAATTCTTCGACTTTGCCGGGAAGTTTCCGGAAACAACCCAGGCTTATTCATACGCGGGCGCGCTGATGGAGCCTTATGCGATGACAACAGTGCTGATGAACTTCATGGAGGAGAAGGACAGGGAACGGCTGCGGCATCTGGCGGAGGAGCGTCTGAAAGGAACCTGCGATCCAGAGAGGACCTACGATTATCCCGTCATCGACTGGGGCGTTCTGATGGAAACCATGCCCGACGATCAGGAAGTCATTGACCTCTATGCCAATCCAGCCATGCAACACAGCAGACTCTGGAACTGGTATGAGCGCACCGAGCCGTTCACGCGGACGAAATACCATGTCTGTTATCTGAACGTCTGCCTTTTCAGTAGCGGAATCATCCGGGAAGGGACTCCCGAAGAAATCGCCGGGCTGAAAATTCCGCTCATCGAAAATGACTGGGGAGCGGGAATCACTTTCTACTATATGTATCTCTGCGCGCTGGCATCCGGCAGTTTCGGGGAAATCCGCAAAAGCTGGACTCTCCTGAAAAGCGTTTATAGTTTCTTCGAGAAGATGCACGACTGGGCCTGTATGGGGAGCGGCTACAGCGACAACGGCATCTCCTGGGTGGAGGGCGGCAACTACGGCGTTTTCATTGCTTTTGCCCACATGGCGGAGGCCATCGGAGACCGGGAAGCCTATGACCGGACGGTCTACATCGCGGCAAAGCAGTTCGCGCTCCGCATGGCCGTCCTCCATGCCTCCCAGAATTATTTTTGCAAATATTACGGAGCCGAACCATGGTATATCGCAAAGTGCCTTCACGAAGAAGGCAACCCCACATGGCAGTTCCAAACAGTCCCTTCCGACCTCTGGCGGAAAAAGTTTCGTCCTGATGGCATTTACAATCTGACGACGGAAGGCCTCTATCCAGAGCTTTTCACCGCCATGCGGAAATTCCATCCGGAGGAAACGGAAACCATCATGAATCTCCTCCGGGAGGCGCTGGCGGATGGCATGAAAGTTCCAGACAACAGCTGGGCCATCATGCAGCAGACCGCCTCCATGCTGATCGACATGGCGTTGAATCCCGCCGTTCCCCGGGAACTGCTTCTTCATGAAATCGAACTTGCCAAAAAACGAGGCACCTTCATGACGAAATGGCGAGGAATTCATATCTTCAGCCGTCGTCTGCCGGAACCGTATCTGGAAACGCTTCTGCTGGCCTGGGACTCCATGAAACATCATCTTCTTTGGCTCGAACACTGGGAAGATGTCCAGATCCTTTCTTCCGATTGGAAAACGCCCTGCGCGGGAATTTCCTTCCGGAAGAACGGCCCCCGTCCGAAAATCCGCTGCGGTATCCGCCGTATTCCGGAAAAAGTCCTTGAAAACGGAAGAGAAATACCATTCGCCACATTTCCTTCAGGGGACCAGCTTGAGCTGTTTCCGAAGGAATCCGGCAAGATCGAGATCCTCTTTCCGCGGAAATCCTGAAGTTCGCCAGCAAGTCCCGTCTTTCGATTACATCGGTCCTGCGCTAGGTTGTGTCGCCAATAGATATGTGCTATATTATGCAAACGGCAAACCGGAGGCACTAAAATATGGCGAATGCATACGAGCGGCATGATATTTCGGATGAATCTTGGGCAAAAATAGAGCTGTTGTTGCCTGGTCGAAAAGGAACTTGGGGCGGCAATGCGCGTGATAATAGGCAATTCATCAATGCGGTTTTCTGGATTTTGAGAACGGGTGCCCCTTGGCGTGATTTGCCGCCAAGCTATGGAAACTGGAAAAATACCCATAAGCGCTTTTGCCGTTGGCGCGATAAGGGAGTGTGGGAGCGGCTATTGGAACAATTGATTGATAATCCAGAGTTTGAGTTGCTGATGATAGACGCCAGTCACGTCAAGGTTCATGCCCATGGAAGTGGCGCTCGCGGCGGCAATCAGGACATGGCAAAGACAAAAGGGGGCTCAACACCAAGATACATTTGGCCGTGGATGCGCATGGTGTGCCGGTCAGAATCCTTATTACAAAAGGTACCACAGCGGATTGTAAGCAGGCTGAAAAGTTGATTGACGGTATCGACGCAAAAGTCCTCTTGGCTGATCGAGGCTATGATTCGGATGCGATTGTCGAGAAAGCCGAAGAGTCTGGAATGAAAGCAGTCATTCCGCCAAGAAAAAACCGTAAGGTTCAGCGTGAATATGACAAAGAATTGTATAAACTGCGGCATTGGGTTGAAAATGCATTTTTGACCCTAAAGCGTTGGCGTGGAATTGCAACTCGATATGCAAAGAACACATCCTCATTTCTGGCTGCTGTACAAATCAGATGTATTGCCGCTTGGGTTCTGAACTATTGACGACACTATCTAGATGGTATCCGAAAAGGTATGCCAATGAAATTGTTTAAAAATTGAGCGTATTAAATGGATATCGCCATTGAAAAAATGTTTTTCTGCTGTAAAAAATTACCGTATTGAAAGAGGAGTTGAATT